>Ga0315544_1000952_pt1 | contig 24236 bp, 19 predicted proteins | sample SalMarSW160130MG_2_FD_202543 | JGI IMG/M metagenome (GOLD analysis project Ga0315544, IMG submission 202543) | Salt marsh sediment microbial communities from the Plum Island Ecosystem LTER, Massachusetts, United States - Salt Marsh Sediment SW1601-130 ... | reverse complement strand
CGGGAAGATTAGCCGAGAAAAGGTCCAGCACCTCGATTTGGTCTTTCGGATTTGCCTTTTTGTATGCCTCTACAAAGGCATCCGCCACCGCCGATGAGTATGACCTTTCCCTCATCGGCGAGGCCTTGATATAAAGAACTTTGCTCATAAAGCCCTCTGTTCAAACCTGTTTTTTAGTTTCCGGGTTCGGATAATAGCTTACCATTACAGCTTTTACTGTCCAGAGCAATAAAAAGTGCATGAAATTGTCGTGTCGATTTATATTTTCTGAGTGTTATAATAGCCGCCGGAAATAATGAGATAAAGGGCTCTTATAATTAATTTGGGAAATGTCCGTTAATAGAAGCTCTTGAAACATAAGTGTCAGAATCGCTACAAGCGGGTCACTAAAGGATTGAAAGGAATGGGGCAATGATGAAAAAAACAATACTTTTGTTTTTTTTGAGTACTCTTTTTGCAGTTCAGATTTTTGCACAAGGGTCTCGAGAGGGAAGGGCAAGCATAGGCAGATTGAGCCGGCAAGACCATCAGTTAATGATGAAGCAATTAGGTATAACAAGGTTGCGCCCGGGGCCATCCGGAGACCCCAGGGCGCCAAATGCCGCCAATACCGACGAATCAAAAGCCACTCCGTACACATCATTGCCGGACCCGCTTGTCTTTAAGGATGGCACAGCCGTCAAGACAGCTGAACAATGGGAGAAACGCAAATTAGAGATTTTCGAAGATTTTGACCGAGAAATTTACGGAAGAGTTCCAGCAAAAACACCGGCTGTAACGTGGAAGGTTGTCAGTGAAGAGGACACGGTTAACGGCGACTTTCCCATTAACACAAAACAACTTGTCGGGCACGTGGATAATTCCGAGTATCCGGCGGAAACAATCGATATTCAGATGACGCTGGCTACGCCTAAAGAGAAATCTGCTCCCGTGCCGGTTATCGTCGAGTTTGGCTGGAATTTTCCAATGGGAGGGAGAAGGGGACAACAGGACGGCCCACCGTGGCAGCAGCAGGTTTTGAGAAAGGGCTGGGGTTATGCTGTTTTGGTCCCCACCAGCATCCAGGCAGACAATGGCGCCGGGCTTCGGGGAGGGATTATTGGATTGGTGAATAAGGGACAGCCGCGAAAACTCGATGACTGGGGAGCGTTGCGTGCGTGGGCGTGGGGAGCGAGCCGAGCGATGGATTATTTTGAAACCGACCCCGATGTGGACGAGAAACGTGTGGCCATTGAAGGTCTGTCGAGATACGGCAAAGCAGCGATAGTGGCTTTGGCCTACGAACCGCGTATTGCCATCGGATTCATAGGGTCGTCCGGGGCCGGTGGTGTTAAAATACTACGCAGAGTTTTCGGGGAACAGGTAGAAAACCTGGCTTCTTCCGGAGAGTACCATTGGTTTGCTCCCAACTTTATCAAATATGCAGGACCGTTGACGGCGCTGGATTTGCCGGTTGATGCTCACCAACTTGTCGCTCTGTGCGCTCCAAGGCCGGTGTTTATCAGTGCGGGGTCGCCACAGGTTGAGGGGCAATGGATAGATGCAAAAGGGATGTTTTTAGCAGGAGTTCACGCCGGGCCGGTTTATAAACTTCTGGGCAAAAAAGGTTTGGGGACTGCAGAATTCCCTCCGTTAGGGACAGCATTAGTTGATGGAGAAATCGCATTCCGACAACACGCCGGAGGCCACACCGTCGGTCCGAACTGGCCTGTGTTTATAAAATATGCGGAGAGGTATTTTTCAAACTAATATAAACCAGGATATTCCTGGTAAATCAGTGCAAGAAAGTGAAAACCGGAATCTTGAGCCAGCCAGGGACCTCTGCGTCAGGGTCTTAAGACAGCCGACCTGACGTTCCTGATGAAGTCGCTGATTTCTGAAATGCATTTGTCTTTGTCGTTGAGGTTTTGTTCTATCAGGCCGACGATTTTGGAGCCGATGATAACGCCGTCGGCGCCGGCTTTGGCGACCTCAGCGGCGTGGTCGGGTGAGCTTATGCCGAAGCCAACGCAAACCGGGACGTCGGTAATTTTTTTGAGCTTTTTGACAAGGCCTTCGACTGAGCCCGAGAGTTTTTCCCTGCTTCCGGTAACACCCAAGAGCGACACGGTATAGATAAAACCGGTTGTTTTCGAGGCAATCAGCTTCATCCGGTCCGGCTCGGTGTTGGGGGTCACCATAAAGACGGTATCCAGCCCGGCATTTTTGGCAGGGCTGACGACCTCGTCGGCATCATCGATACACAAATCGGCAACCAGAATGCTGTTGACTCCGGCCTGATGAAAATCGGCGAAAAACTTCTCAGTGCCGTACTGATAAATCAGGTTGTAATACATCAACAGGCCAATCGGGATATCCTTGTGCCGCTTGATGTGCCTGATGAATTCGAGGGCTTTTTTGACGGTCATTCCGTTTTTGAGCGAGCGGATGTCGGCTTTTTGGATTGTGGGGCCGTCTGCAATAGGGTCTGAGAATGGTATTCCGAGTTCGAGGATGTCGGCGCCTGCGTCGATAGCGGCTTTGACAATCGCCAGAGAAGTTTGGTAGTCCGGGTCGCCTATAACGAAAAACGGTATCACGGCCGGTCTGTTGAGTTCTGCAAAGGTCTGCTTATATGTCTTCATCTGTTAGTCCTCGTTAGTTAATCGCTGACTGGCCGATGTTTTTCGACAATTCCGACGTCCTTATCTCCCCGGCCTGAAAGGTTCACAACGGCAATTGTCTCGGCAGGGAGCTTTCCTTTCTGTCTCACCAGGTAAGCCAGTGCGTGTGCGCTTTCCAGTGCAGGTAAAATCCCCTCGGTCTTGCAGAGCATCTCGAATGTATCGAGCACTTCTTCATCCTCGGCAGCGACGTATTCAGCCCTGCCGGTGTCCTTTAGCAGACAGTGCTCAGGTCCGACGGCTGGGTAGTCAAGGCCGGCGCTAACGCTTTCGGTTTCGTTGACCTGTCCCTCGTGGTCCTGGAGTAAATATGCCCTTGCACCGTGCAATATACCGACCTTTCCCGTTACAAGGGACGCCGCGTGCTTTCCGCTGGATATACTTCTGCCGCCTGCTTCGACACCGATCAGGCGAACGTTTTTGTCATCCAAAAAGCCCGAGAAGATACCTATTGCATTACTGCCTCCGCCGACGCATGCGACAATCATATCCGGCAGCCGGCCGAATTTATCGAGACACTGCCGGCGGGCTTCGGTTCCGATGCAGGTCTGGAAGTGCCTGACTATAGTGGGATATGGGTGCGGCCCGCAGGCCGAGCCGAAAAGATAAAATGTGTCTTTGACATTGGCCGTCCAGTATCGCAGGGCATCGTTGATTGCGTCTTTCAGTGTTCCCGTTCCGCCTTCGACCGGGATAACTTTTGCACCGCAGAGTTTCATTTTGTGGACGTTGACGCTCTGGCGCTCGATATCGGTAACGCCCATAAAGATTTTCGTTTCCATTCCGAACAAAGCGCCAATCATCGCAGTGGCAAGACCGTGCTGGCCTGCGCCGGTTTCGGCGATGAGCTTTGTTTTGCCCATATACTTGGCGAGAAGACCCTGACCGAGGGTGTTGTTCACCTTGTGTGCTCCACCGTGGAGCAGGTCTTCGCGTTTCAGATACACCTTAAAGCCAATGCGTTCGCTGAAGCGTTTTGCATAATACAGCGGTGTCGGCCTGCCGGCGTAATCGGCCAGCAGGTTGGCCAGCTCATCAACAAATTGCTTGTCCTGATAAAAACGATAGAACGCATTCTCCAGCTCTTGCAGCGCTGGTATCAGGACCTCAGGGACGTAGAAGCCGCCATAATCTCCGAATCTGCCTTTATATTTCATAGCCGCACTTAACCTCTTAAATCTCTAATTTGGTCGAAAAACTTGCGCATCTTATCGTGGTCTTTTTTGCCCGGCTCGCTTTCAATTCTGCTGCATACGTCGACTCCGTATACACCCAGCTCGACGGCTTTTCTGACGTTTTCGGCGTTGATTCCGCCTGCAAGAAAGACACGCTTACTTATATTACCGATGATATTCCAGTCGAAGGTGAGTCCCGTGCCGCCGTATTTGTTGGGGTCGAAGGCATCAAGAAGAATAACATCAGTAAAGTACTGCTCTGCGCGTTTGATATCCTGCTCATCTTTGACGCGTATTCCCTTCATTGTTCTGACATTGACAGAGTTGAACTGCTCGCAAAACTCTTTCGTTTCATCGCCGTGAAACTGTACCCAGTCGAGGTCGCACTGTTCAATTATCTCTTTAATATGCTCGAAGGTATCGTTTACAAAGAGCCCGACGACTTCGACAAAGGCAGGCAGCCGGTCAATGATTTTCCCAGCTTCGGCTGGTTTTATATATCGAGGGCTGTCGGGATAAAAATTGAATCCAAGTAAATCGGCGCCCATTTCGGCGGCGGCGATTGCGTCCTCGTAATTTGTTATCCCGCAAATTTTAACTTTAACCGCCAGCATTGGTTTTCCTTAGTCAGCTATTCGAGATTTCAATAAATTTCTTCAGTGCCTGCATAGAAGCGCCGTTTTGGACCGCATCTGCGGCCATTTTTACAGCCGGTGCAAAGTCGTCGGCGAGCCCGCTGACGAATATTGCAGCCGCTGCGTTCAGTACGACAATATCTCTTCTCGGCCCGGTATCCTTGCTACCCAAAATGTTCCTTACGATTTCAGCGTTGTTTTTCGCGTTGCCTCCACCCAGCGAATCGAGGTCGGCTTTGCTGATATTGTAATCGCCGGGATTCAGCGTCCATTCAGCGAGGTCACCTGTTTTCAATTCAATCACTTTCGTTGGTCCGGTCGTGCTTATTTCATCGAGGCCGTCGCTATGGACAACCATAGCCCGCTTTACACCGAGCAGGTTCAGTGCTTCAGCCACGAGGGGCATCAGCCGGTCGTCGGCCACACCCATAACCTGGGCCTGAGCGCCCGCCGGGTTTGCCAGCGGCCCCAATATATTGAAAACCGTTCGAAAACCAAGTGCCTTTCGCACCGGCTGAACGTATTTCATAGCCGGGTGATGTTTCGGCGCGAACATAAATCCAATTCGCGCTTCTTTAATGCACCGGGCAATCGTTTGTGGCGAGGCCTCGATATTAACTCCCAGTTCTGCCAAAACATCAGCCGAGCCGCATTTGCTAGTTATTCCGCGGTTGCCGTGTTTTGCGATATGCACTCCGGCACCGGCTGCGACGAGTGCCGCAGCGGTTGAGATGTTGAATGTTTTGACGGCCGCGCCGCCTGTGCCGCAGGTATCCACGAGATTATCGACATCGACAGTTACCTTGACTGCGTGTTGTCGCAGCGACTTGGCCAATCCCGCGAGCTCACCGGCCGTGACATCTTTAGCCCGCATAGCCGTCAAAAACGCGGCAATCTGCACCTCGGCAACGTCGCCTTCTAAGATAGTATCCAGCAGTTTTCCCGCCTGCTCGAAGGTGAGGTTTTCTTTCTTTAGCAGTGTTTCTATGTATTCGGTTATCGTTGTCATCGGCTGGCCTTTTGCCTGTTTCGATATTCGGTGGCTATTTTCAAGACGTTTTCGATAATTTTGCCGCCAGCGGGCGTCAGGATGCTCTCCGGGTGAAACTGCACTCCGAAGATGGGCAGCTTCCTGTGGCGGGCGGCCATATTGATACCCTCGAATTCGGCCGTCTGCTCGAGGCAGTCCGGAAGCTGCACCGAGCACAAGCTGTGGTATCGTCCTGCCTGCAGGGGGTTTTCGACGCCGGCGAATATATCCTTTTCGTTGTGAGTTACGCGAGAGGGCTTTCCGTGCACCGGCTCCGGGGCGTGACCAACTTTGCCGCCGAAATATTCGACTATGACCTGATGGCCCAGGCATACTCCTAAAATCGCCAGCTTGTCTTTGAAATATCCGACCGCCTCCGGCGACACACCCGCCGCCTTCGGTGTCCCGGGGCCGGGCGAAATCACCAGCAAAACCGGCTCGAACTCTTCAGCCACCGCTTTCAAGTCTTTAAGTGACGTATCGGCCCGGTAAACCCTCGCCTCACATCCCCGTTTGCAGAAGTCGTCTACAAGGTTGTACGTGAACGAATCGAAATTATCGATTACCAGCACTCTTCTTTTTTTCTCAGCCATATTTTAACCTGCCTGTTTGTTTTTCAGCGCCCTCATACACGAGCCGGCCTTGTGCTCCGTTTCTTCGAATTCCGTCTTGGGTACGCTGTCGTGCACAATACCTGCGCCGACACGAATATACGCCTTATGGTCCCTAATCTGCAAGCTTCTAATGGTGATACAACTGTCGAACTGCCCGTCTACAGTCAGGTACATCACGGCCCCGCCATAGTAGCCGCGTTTTGTTTTTTCCAATTGGCGGATAATTTTCATCGCCTCTATCTTGGGCGCACCCGTTAATGTCCCCATATTCATCGTCGCAAGATACGCACTCAGCGCGTCTAAGTTATCCGCCAGTGTCCCCTTGACGTTGCTTACTAAATGCTGTACCGATTCATATTTCTCAACAGTCAATAGTTCCGTGACGATTCTGGTTCCCGGCTGTGCCACCCTGGCTATATCGTTTCTGGCCAAATCCACCAGCATCATGTGCTCGGCAAGCTCTTTGCGGTCAATTTTCAATTCCGCCTCGTATCTGAAGTCGATATCCGCATCGATTTTCCCGTCGGTTCTCCCACGCGGCTTTGTCCCGGCAATCGGCCGAATTTCCACGGTGCGCTGGTCGGTTCCTCTGACCCGCAGATTCAATTCCGGACTTGAGCCGAGCAGTATCGTATTCGGTGTGTGCAGATAGAACATATAAGGCGAGGGATTCAGCTCGCGCAATCGCTTATATACATCGAGCGGCTCGTCTTGGCTCGGCTCGACCTTGGTCCTGCTCAGGACGACCTGGAAGATATCGCCGTCGATAATGTGCTGCTTGGCGGTGCGCACCATTTCCTCGTATTCGGTTTGGTCTGTATCGGACGACGATTCCGGCAGTGGGGCGGTATGTTTTTTCGCACCCGGTGTATCAAAACGAGCGATATTCTGGTAGTAATCGAAGCAGTCCTGGGCTTCTTTTATCGCCGCTTCACGGTCACCATTGGTTATTATCACGTTGACAACTATGTATCCCTGGTTGTGCTCGTGGTCCATCAGGAAGATGTTGTCGGCGAAATACAGTTCGTAATCGGGATTGCCCAGCAGGTCCTTGGTATTGGCAGGGAGCTTTTCGAACTGGTCGATGAAGTCATAGCTGAGCGCCCCCAGCAATCCACACGTTACTCGAAACGGCTTACTTGCCAGGCGAAACGAAAACGCCACTGCCCGCAGCACGTCCATCTGGTTGGTGGAGCGAAGGCGGGTCTGCTCGTCGGTCAGGGCTTTTGTCGGCTTGATGGTGCCTTTTATTCGCTCAGAGTTGAAATCGACTTTTTCGGTGAAGCCGAATTGCTCTGCGTGAGCCGTCAGGTACGAAATCATCCTTCTGCCCGTCTTATTCAGCGCTCTTACCTCGAATTTTCTCCCGGTTCCGGCCAGATACAAGGCCGGTCTGGCCGTGCCGAAGCTAAGGGCGCTGGTTCCTCGCATATACTCTCTTGATTCCAGCAGACAGCAGTTTTTGACCCGGCCGTAGTCGCTGATTTTGGCGAAAAAGTCCATGGGGTCAGCCATCTCAATCTGCTTGACTATCGGGATTATCTGGCCCGGCTTGGCGTTTAGTATTATTTGCCTGTAATCTTCCATCCCAGTGTGTCCTTAAAGTGTCCTCTTTTATCCGCAATCGGTCCAAATCACAACAAAAAAAGCGGTCTGTTGTTTTTATCCAACAGGCCGCTTTAATTTTATTTATCTTGTCTTATTTAGTGCAGATTTTCCGCCTGCCCGCCGGATTTATCCAACAGGCCACCACCAACCAAACGAATTGATGCGGTTAATCTGCATTATGGTAGTATTATACCATACCCTGCCGTTTTTGTCAATGACTATTTCTGCGAAAATCCGAAAATTACATTACTATTTCGACGCCCCGGGCACATTGACTCGTGCTAAAGCTGATTTTATGACATTTCAATTTTCACGATTGACATCCATCCAGCCGGTCTTTATTATGACTACACAGTAGTTTCGAAAAAAAACTACTGAAATGCCGAACGAAAGAGTAATAGTTGTAATTCCCGCCCGATACGGCTCGACAAGATTTCCGGCTAAGGTTCTCGCCAGAGATACGGGCAAATTCCTCATCCAGCATACATACGAACAGGCCCGTCTGGCGAAGCTGCCCGGCAGGGTAATCATCGCCGCTGACGACGAGCGAATAGCCGACGCCGCGAAATCGTTCGGAGCCGAGTGTGTTATGACCAGCGCCGATTGCACAAGTGGAACCGACCGAATCGCGGAAGCGGCGGGGGGGCTGGATTTCGATATCGTCGTAAATCTACAGGCCGACGAGCCGGAGATAGCCCCGGCAAATATAGACGCCGTCGCGAGATTACTGCTGGATAATGCAGATTATCCGATGGCGACATTAGCCGCTGAGTTTCAAACGGCCGAGCAAATCGCCGACCCGAATATTGTAAAAGTGATTACTGATACTTCCTCCAGAGCGATTTATTTCTCAAGATACGCAATCCCCTACGACCGCGAGCAAGGTGGAATCGGCCCTGTTAAGAATTACCTGCGCCACCTCGGTATATATGCTTATCGCAAAGAGTTTTTGCTCGAAATCACAAAACTGCCGCAGACACCTCTGGAGAAAATCGAAAAGCTTGAGCAGTTACGTGCCATTGAGAATGGTTTTGATATACTCGTCGCGAAGGTCGAGCACACCTGCGACGGAATCGACACACCAGAGCAATACACGCAATTTGTAAAAAGATATTCAAAAGGAAAACAAGGAAGGTGATGTATGGCAAGGGACAGCGAATTATTGGCATCGGTAAGCAAGGTATCGACGGACAGTGAATTTTTCTCGCCTGTGCCGGCCGGCTATAAGCCGGGCAAGAGTAAATACGTGTTCGTGATGGGGACGGTGATGAGCGGCCTGGGCAAGGGGATATTCTCATCCTGCCTTGCCAAATTGATGCAGGACAAGGGCCTGAAAGTGGCCCCCATAAAGCTCGAAGGGTATCTTAATATCGATTCCGGCACGCTTAATCCCTTCCGCCACGGCGAAGTATTCGTGTTGGACGACGGAATGGAATGCGATATGGATTTGGGCACATACGAGAGAATGTTAGACCAGGATTTATCGCGTGCGAATTTCTGCACTTCGGGCCAGATTTTCAGCGACGTTCTCAACAAGGAGCGTCACGGCGATTACTTGGGCAGGGACGTCCAGATGATTCCGCACGTTACCGGCGAAGTGAAATTGCGTCTGCGCCAGCTCGCTATGGACTCCAATGCCGACGTCGTTTTCGTTGAAATCGGCGGGACGGTCGGCGACCTTGAAAACGCCTACTTTATCGAGGCGATGCGTGAGCTTGCCTACGAAGAAGGCCCCAACAGCGCCTGCTTCGTTGCGCTTACTTATATCCTCGAACCGAAGACCCTGGGCGAGCAGAAATCAAAGGCGGCACAGTTAGGCATCAAGCAGCTTATGCAGTCAGGCGTTCAGCCGGCCATTATTGCCTGCCGGGCGTCGAGTCCCGTCACCGAGACAGTCCGGCAGAAAATCAGCGTTTACAGCAATGTCCCATTCGAGCGAGTTGTTTCGCTGCCGGATTCGGCAAGCATCTATACAATCCCGGCGATGCTTCGCGACCGTGGGCTTGATTTCGAGGTGGCGCGGCTTTTGAAAATCGAGGACCGGCTGAGCTTACGGCACGAGCGAAAATGCTGGGCGCAGTGGTCCGATTTCACCGATAAAATCGAAGCAGCACGAAAGCCCGTCACAATCGCCGTTACCGGCAAATACATCTCCGTTCGCGACAGCTACGCGTCAATCATCAATGCCCTCGAGCACGCGGGTATTGCGCTGGCCGCGAAGGTCAGTATAAAATGGATTGATACGACAAATCTCGACGACGCGAACACGCCGGGTGAGTTCGCCGACGTTGACGGTGTTATTGTCCCCGGGGGTTTCGGCACCCGCGGCGCAGAAGGGAAAATCTGCTGTGTTAAATACGCACGCGAGAACAGCTTGCCCTACCTCGGTATCTGCTTCGGCTTCCAGATGGCTGTTGTCGAATTCGCACGCAGCATCTGCGGATTGAGCGACGCTAACAGCACCGAAATTGAGCCGGAGTGTAAAGAACCGGTTATCGACATCTTGCCTGAGCAATTGAAAATCGAAGGGCTCGGCGGAAATATGCGACTTGGCGGGCACGATATCGAGCTAAAGCCAGACACGCTTGCGTATCGTCTTTTCGGCAAGGCCCGCACTGCGAGAATGCGTTTTCGCCATCGTTATGAAGTTGCACCGGGGTATATCGAGAGACTCGAAAACGCGGGTATGGTCTTTTCGGGCAAGGCACCCGGTCAGCCGATTATGCAAATCCTCGAATTGTCCACGCACCCCTATTTCATCGGCACTCAGGCCCATCCCTGCCTGACTTCGCGGCCTCTAAGCCCCCAACCGATGTTCGTCGGCCTTGTTGCCACGGCCCTTCAAAAGCGATATCCAAACGAGGAATCACCCGACTGCGTTACTGCCGTTCGCAAAGCATGCGGCTGAGCGTCCGGCGGTCATTGCACTAAGTCTGGTTTCTCTTTCTCTTGTTTTTGCTCTTGCATTACCTCAGCCGGGCCTGGCTCTTTTAGCTTCGCCAGCTCGGCCTTGAGACGCTCAATCTCGGCCATTAATTCGGAGGTTGCCTGAGATGATATTGTCATAAGCTGGTCAATCCGCTCTTCCAATGTCTCGTCGAAGTTCTCTTTGTATTTCTGCCTCTCCTGCTCGCATTGTGACAGTTGTTCTTTTTGCTGCTGCATTTGGGATTTCAGTGTATCCATCTGTTTTTTTAGCTGCCGGTTTTCTTCCGCAATCAGCCGATGCATTTTGACATCCGCTGACGCCTGCTCCTCCTCACATCCCGCCATCAGCAAACCGGTTACAACCACCGCCAGAATCACCAAACCCGCACATATTTTTCTCATATCCGCAATCCTTTATAAGTTTTCCCCAATCAAACCGCTCAGTAATATATCGTTACCGGCGGTCCTGTCAAGCCACAGATTTTATCTGAAAAGCACCAGTAGTTTTTTCTTTTGACGTGCGGGTATTTGCTTTTGATTTGTCCATACCGCCAGCTCCAAGGTTTTCCTGCAGTTGCAGTCTTCACTGCCAAGCTCTCGTTTTGCCGTCAGCACCGCCTCAATCAGTTTCCGGCAATTCTCGCTCGCCCGCCGTATATTCGCCATTATTTCCTGTATTACTGTTCGTTTATTTCCGTGTTTTCTTGGCCGCCAGCAGTCGTAATCACTCACCAGTGCAACCAGTGCATAGCACATCTGGGCTTCTCTGGCCAGTTTCGCCTCAGGCATTGCAGTCATTCCTACCAAATCGCCGCTCCATTTTTTGTGCATAAGGGATTCGGCCCTGGTTGAAAACTGCGGGCCTTCGATACAAACGTATGTTCCTTTTCGGTGCGTCCTGACATCGAGCCGATTTGCCGCCGACGCTATAACTCGACTCAACCTGCCACAAAGGGGTTCGGCCATTTCGCAATGCACGGCACCGTAGCTGGCGAAGAAACTGTTTTGCCTTTTGGATGTTTTGTCGATGAACTGGTTTACAATGACAAGCTCACCCGGGCGGATTGATGCACGAAGGGACCCCACCGCGCCAGTAGCTATGACCGTCCGGACACCCAGCTTTTTAAGGGCGAATATATTCGCGGCATAGGGCACCTCTCCCGGTGAAAATTTATGGCCTTTTCCGTGGCGGTTGACAATCGCAACACGTCTGGCGCCTATTCTACCCACCATAATTTTGTCGCTCGGCCTGCCGAACGGCGTCGCTATATCTTTGAACCTAACATCCTTTATCTTGTTTCCAATTGCCTCCTCCAGTCCGGTTCCGCCTATTATTCCTACCATTTCGTCAGCCACTTTTTATCTCCATTCGATTATGGTTTGCACCAATATAATGCCTCAGTCTTAGTCTTACAACGATATGTTTTTCCCCAAAGCGGCTTTGCTATTGCCAGATGAAGGGATATAATATGCCGAAATGTCTTTAACCGAGCAGATAAAACAAAAGGCACTCGAACTCGGCTTCGACGTTGCAGGGATTACCGACGCCTCGCCCGTTCGCCGCTCCCAGGTTAATCGTCTTATTGCGTGGCTCGATGCCGGCTACGCGGGCCAAATGACCTATATGCACAGGAACTTGGACAAGCGGACCAATCCCGCCAGATTGCTGCCGGGCGCGGAATCTGTAATCGTCGTCGGGCTCAATTACAAACCGCCGGTCCGGCACAGGCCTGAGACATCGCGTGACGCAATACGCAATACGCAGAGCGAGGCGAAGGGCCGAGTAGCACCTTATGCTTGTTATCAGGATTATCATTCGTTCATAAAGAAGCGATTGCGCAAGTTGGCTGATTTTCTCGTTGCTCAATCCGGCCCCGGCCTGCGGTTCAAAATCTGCGTCGATTCGGCTCCGTTGCTCGAGCGTGCTTTGGCCGTCAGGGCGGGACTCGGTTTCATCGGGAAAAATCATATGCTCGTCAATCCCCGCTTAGGCCCGCAAATCCTCTTAGGTGAAATCGTCACAAATCTCGACCTCAAATCGGAAATCATAAATCATAAATCAGAAATTGATTCGGCCTGTGATTCGTGCAACGAGTGCATATCCGCCTGTCCGACCGGTGCGCTAAGACCCGACGGCCGCTTCGATGCCACTAAATGTATCAGCTATCTGACAATCGAATGCAAATCGGAAATACCCGCCGAGCTTGCCCGTAAAATCGGCGGGAATCTTTTCGGCTGCAGCGAATGTATTTTGGCCTGTCCCCATTACCAGAAAGCCCCGACCTGCGCTAGCAGGGATTTTATTTTTTCCTCCGGCCGGTCAGAGCTTGATTTGAATGAGATTCTCCGTCTCACCGAGGAGCAGTTTCAGCGTCGCTTTGCCGAGTCATCTTTCTTGCGACCGGGTCTGGCGAAGCTCAAACAAACCGCCCAAATCTGCCTTGAAAATCTGGTAAGTTCCGGGGTATAATCGATACTCACCGCTTTTACAGCCCGTTTAGCCACTGTCGCAAGAATTCCAAAAGGTCGTCTATATCCACTCGCCCATCACCGGTTAAGTCCGCTCCCTCGCATTCATCGCACACGCTGTGAAGCCACTGCGAGCTCAATCGGGCAAAATCCGGGAAGTCAACGTCACCGTCGTCGTCTATATCAGCCGAAAGAAACGGCACTTCATCATAGCTCAGTGTTGAGATGGTTGAATTCTGAGAAGCACTCCAAAAATATATAAGATGAACATTCTGTGCCTCAAGCTGGTCAAGAATGCTCTGTGATATTCCCGGCTCCAGTCGTGGTTCAAAAAGAAAACTTTCAATGAAATTATGGTGACCCGGACAAAACGTCTGCGAGTAATATCCGTGTAAAACAATCGGCTGTGTCGTCAGCCCGGTAATCGTCGTTTCGACAAAATGCGACAGCGGATAGGTAAGTATCATCGATTCCCAGTATGCATAGTAGAAAGACGTTGTGATGGAAATTCCCCCGTAGGTGAACGAACGTTGCTGAAAAGTATAATTTGACAAATCCGGACAAATAATTCGTGTCTCACCAGAGCTTGGCCCTCCGCTCCACTGCGGCTGGGCATAATCGGCCCCAATTCTTAAGCTGGTAATATACCCTTGCATTTCCACTCCGAAGTCGCTCAGTGTCACTATCGGACTTTCTGTTGGACCGACCTGTGTCTTCACATCCTCTGTGATTAACCAATACGTGCGCGGATTGGATAAATGGTGCATCGTAAACTCATCGGTGGCTGTTGCGTTCGCAAAAGTATGTGTGTGGCCCGGCAATTCCGGAAGCAGACCTGTTATCGTCCTTATTCGTCCGTCCGCTACATACTCCAGGCTGACGCTGCCGTAGAAACTATTCGCTAAGTTCTCTGCCGTCAGCCACATACTCTTTGTGCCAAGCGTCCACCGGCCTTTAAGGCAGTGGTTTGAATAAACGTCCCCCGCCTCCCCCTGGAACGTAACGTACTGCACCGGCTCATTCACAAGAAACGGCGTTGTTACGCTCACTCCCTGCTCCGATTTCGGAATCTCGCGGATTTGCTTGACCACAAGTCCGCCGGCCGGCATAGCAGCGCCGCCCGAAGTAATCTTCTTATATTCGAAGTCCAGCAGATATTCGGTTTTTCCGGTAACCGCTTCATATTCCGCTTCAGATTCCACAAGTAATTCTGCCAAAGAGTTGTAGTCATCAGGCCAGTCCATTACCGTTTCACCGAGGATAACCAGGTTGGATGAGCGGACTAAAGTAATCTCAATGTCAGATGATGACCTGAACAGGACGCTTACCTCTTCCGGTATCGAGCCATCTTCCGGGTTGGCGACTGAAACAGCGCCCTTTTGAGTCACCAGTGTTATATACCGGTTGGGGTCTGATGGCCGTTTTTCGAGAGTCGCCACGCCGTTGGCAAGCTCGAACTCATCGGGAAAAGAGTGGTGCACGAGCAGCCCCATACCTACGTCATTCTCATCTACGCTGTGGCGCAGGCGTTCGAGATATGCGTTGTCATTATAGAAGCTTGCAAATACCTTGCGTAAGGCTCTGAAAACACCACGCTCATTCGTCTTGTTCGGGTCACAGGCACAGGGACCATCGTCATCGCCATCCAGTTCATCTGCCAGGCAGCCGCTGTAGCTGTCATAGAGGCCCGCACCGGAAAACCTGTTGCTGTCCTCAACGTTAGTCGAGCTTCTAAAACGGATATTGCTGTTCGGGTTGAATCCGTGATTCGGGTCCTGCAGCACCGCAATAATTGCATCCTCCAGTTGCGGGCTGAAATGTGTAATATCGGGATTGGTGATAATGTTGCGGATGGCGGCGAGGTCGGCCGAGAGAACAGCAAGGTCGGAAGGCGGATAGCTATACCCTGCCAATCGGTTGGCAATCTCCTCGCGAAGTGTATTACCCGTGATGCCGGCCGGAACCATCCAATTGGTAGGGTCGCTGAGGTCGTCGGTCAGATACATCCCGCCCAGATCGATTGCTGTTGAGCCCGCATTATAAATTTCGAGCCAGTCGTCATAGTTACCATATTCATCGGCCACTATAGCACCGTTGTCGGCCATAAACTCGTTGATGAATAAACCCTGCGTCGGGCTGCTGCCGATTCCGGGATTCGGAGCGTTCGGGCTGATATCACCGCCGGAGAAGAAAGACCAGTTGTCGTTGCCGTCCGGCGAGCGGCCGTATGAGACGTCCGTCGTCTGTGCCCCGAAACTGATGCCGTCTATCAAAGTAGTGCCATCGATGTCGAAAAGACCGATGTCTTCACCACTTTTGCTGAGCTTGAACTGGGTGTGCGTGGGGCCCTGGCCCGGCTCATCGTCGGCCCAGAAAAGCACGTATCCGTATGGGGCTATGATAACGCTGTCGCTGGGGGTCATCGGCTGGTCAAGAAAATCGTTCCAAAGGTCAAAAGAGACTGCCACCGCATTAGGACAATTATCAGGGATGGCCCGTCGCAGAATTCCGTAGTTCGCCGCCTTGCCTCCAAAATATCGGATATCGTCCGGGACCAGACCGTCGGTATCTTCACTATAATCACCATAAGATTCCATAGCGGTTAGCTCCAGCTCTTCGGGTATCTTCAGTGCCAGGATTTCGTCGATTTGGTCCTGTGTTAAAAGGCCGGTCATATCTTTTATCGCGATACTTTCAACGCCGTCTTTTTCACCGACGCATATTAGCACGGTCCGTCCGACAAGCTGTTGCGCATTATCAGCGTCCTGTGCCAGTGCCAGATGACCAAACGGGATTCCGAACGTCTGTGCCAGAATCGCCACGTGCGAGCTCGGCGTCGAAGGCAGCAGTGAGAGGATTCCCGCAACGAAAGGCACCTCCGCAGGCACGCCGTCGGTAAGCAGTATGTCTTCGGCTGAAAGGGCACCGGTCGTATAGGCCGATTGAATCTGGTCACCGGGGAAGTATTTGAGCGTTCCCAGCGCCCAGCCGGGCGAATAACAAACGTTTCCTTCGGCCCATCGGGCCGGCGAACTTATCGGGATGCCCTGTGTTTCGAACCACTCACGGTTTTGTTCCGCGACGGCTAACTGCTCATAAGACGGGAAATAAAATGCCTGCACGTCCGGAGCTGCCACAATGCTCGCCTCGACCGTGTAAAACATATCCGCGATTTGTTCTTTGGTGTAAGCGTCGTACCGAACGAATTGAATTCCGTATTCAGCAATTTCCGGGTCCGGCGGCACTATCACTGCGCCGAGCGCCGCTTCCTGATTTTCCTCATACAAGCTGACCTGGTCATACTCGGCATGGGTCATCACGATAAAGGGATTCAGCAGCTCGGTCGCGAAATCATAGTGAAACGGGTATTCTTTGCTGTCCTGGAAGTACACGGTGTTCGTGTCATAGGGCGGTGCCAGTATTATAGTGTACTTCACCCAGCGGGGGTCATTTTCAGAGATGGCATCCGACGTAAACGGGTCTTCGGGAAAATCAATATAATCACGCCAGAACTCTGATGGCGGAATCTCTGTGACGTGCAGCATAACATCCACGATTTGCGGGCTGTTCAGGGCGTTGTTGTCGAAGACGGTCAACTCGCATTCGTAGAGCCCTACATCCAGACCGGAACTGCTGACGGTAATCTCTGATTCGTCGATTTCGGTTGTGCATATTCCCGACGATGGCGCAGCACTTAGCCAGGAGCAATCTTCGCTGATTTGCCAGTTGAGCGTCATGCCTCCGTCGTTCCATATCGTCAGCGTCTGGTGATTCGGGTCTGCGCCGTCGTAAAGCGCAGAGAAGTGCATACTGGCTGGCGAAACAGTGAGAAAAGCGATATCTGAAGGTATGTGTTCGTCCGCCCCCATATCGATTCTGCCGTTTATAATCCGCGGGTGACCGTCGATATCGACTTCTCCGGGGCTGCTACTGTAACATGGGTCTCCTGCATTGATGCATGGCGAGTTATCCGACAGGTGATAATTCTGGGCTGAGGGATTAAAGAAACACGGGTCGGCGTCGATATTTCCCTCCCCGCTGTACCCGCCTCCAACGTTGCTGTATGTTATATCGATATCTGAAGGATAGACGTTCTCGCCGGGGGGTGCCGTGTTAGTCCATAAAACGCAGTTAGAGGCGACTGCAGTGGTATCCTGGCAATATAGCCCACCCCCATACTGGCCTGCCGAGTTATCAGCAATTGTACAGTTTAGAAGTGTTATGTTGCCTCCTATAACACGAACGCCACCTCCGCGGTAGTTTGCTGAATTACTGGTAATGATACATCCTTTAACTGTCGCAGTTTCATCTATAATCTCCAGTCCGCCACCGTAAGAACCTGAGTTGCTTTTAATAATGCATTGCATAATTATCGAGGCGCCTGCATTGCAAGTTATTCCCCCACCAGTATTGATTGCTGAGTTACTGCTTATTATGCAATTTTTGATTCTCGCGCTGCTATCGTAACAATAGATTGCCCCCCCATATTTTGCTTGATTGGCTTCGATTTGACAATACTTGATTGTCGGGGCGCAGTCGTAACAGAAAATGGCACCTCCGTATGATTGCGGGCCATATCCTATATCCTCATCCGGGCCATAGCCGTTGATTATCGTCAGGCCTGACAGAATTGATGAAGATGTCTCCCCACTGTGAAACCTGAAGCCGCGATGCGGCTGGCTGCTTGTGCCCTGGCAGTCGATGATTGTATTGGCGACGACATTGGGGTCTGCCGGATTAGTGCTCCGCACGGTAATTGCCTTGCCGAGAAAATCGATATCGCGGTTACCCGAGCCGTTGTATGTGCCCGGCTGGACCTCTACCACGTCGCCTGTGCCTGATGCGTTTATTGCTGCCTGGATATTGTTGAAATCCGCAGGGCTGTCATCGTCGACCGTGATTATCGTTGCCTGACAGACAACTGCCGCGGCGCAGATGCTTGCGAGACAAACGATTATGCTCCTCATCATAGTCCACCTCCCGCCCCCCAATGTCATTTTTTCTGTGTGTTATTTATTTTAGCATTTTCCGAAGCTGTCTTCAACATCATTGCCGCGTATTGCCAATTCCTACCGGAAAAGTTTGTTGTTTACTTATAAATCGTTTAGATTATTATGTTTACCTTTAACTTGCCGACAGTGTCATAAATAGAGATGAGAACCGAATTTGCGAAACTCAGTGACGCGGAACTACTGGACCGCTCTGCGGCCGGCGAGGAAGGTGCGTTCCGGGAAATCGTAAATCGGTACAAAAACGGTCTTTACGCTTTTTTGCGCAACTTCCTTAACCGGCACGACCTAATCGAGGACGTCTTCCAAGAGGCCTTTTTGCAGCTTTTCACCAGCCAGGAGAGCTTTGACCGTAGCCGGCCGCTTCGACCTTGGCTATACACAATCGCCGCCAACAAGGCCAAAGATGCCCTGCGAAAGATGCAAAGGACCTCCGCCGTAACCATCGGTAGTATGAGCGCATCTGAGGATATGTCTTTTGGCGATATGCTCAACGTTCTCTCTGCCGAGGAGGAACGCCCCTTCGAGGACCTCGAAAATGACGAAACCGCCGCCTCCGTACGTCGGGTTATATTGGATATGCCGGATAATCTGAGAGAAATTTTAGTTTTGGCCTACTTCAACAAATTTTCTTACAAACAAATGGCCCAGATACTCAGTATACCCATTGGCACGGTAAAAAGCCGGCTGCATACGGCGGTCGGCCGGTTTTCTAAAGACTGGAAAGCAGCCGTAAGGAGCAAAAAAGACCAATGACACGTCTTACCGAGCAGCAGAAGCAACTTCTATTCGATTACTGTCTTGGAATCACTTCCGAACAAGAATCCGCTTTGGCCCAGGAGATAATTTTCTCCGATGACGAGGCGGCCCGGCTGGTTGCCTCAATTAAGGCCTCGTTATCGCCTCTAGACGCGATTACGCCAGAAGAATGCCCCGAAGAGCTGGCTGAAGGGACCATCTGGCGTGCCCAGCAGGCTGTACGCACCGGCAAGGTCCAGCTCGAGCAGCTTCTTGCTGCTGAGCAGCATCGCAAGGCCGAGGGTGGCTTCTGGCTCAGCGTTTTCGGCCGGCTCGCAACCGCTGCCGTATTCATTATTGTAGGGACCACAGCAATTACCGGCTTCAAAATGGCCTCGACCTACGCCCATCATAGGTACTGGCAGACCCAGTGCGAGGGGCAATTGGCGGGCCTATTCGGCGCCATAAGCAACTACAGGGCGGACAACAATAACCAGATGCCCAACATCGCAGCCGTTCCCGGCAGCCCGTGGTGGAAAGTTGGATATCAGGGGCCGGAAAATGTGTCGAATACCCGCAGGATGTGGCTGCTGGTGAGGCAAAAATACGCCAAGCCGAATGATTTTATTTGCCCCGCTACAAAACCAGATTGCACCTTCCAATGTGAACCCAAAGATTACAACGACTTCCCCAACAGAAACTATGTGACCTACAGTTTCAGGATTGGCTGTCCCAAGTCAGCTGGTGATACACCCGCCCGGCGTGTAATAATAGCCGACCTTAGCCCTGTCTTTGAAAAAGCCCTCCAATCGGCGCCCAATCCTGACGGCAAATTGATAGTCAAAATCAGCGACGAACTACTGAATATAAACAGCTCCAACCACACCGGCCGGGGCCAGAACGTCCTGTTCTGCGACGGCTCAGTCAAGTTTCTCAAAGCTCGCCACGCCGATATCTCGCTCGACGATATCTTCACGCTCCGGGACAAAATGACCTACGAAGGGACGGAGCTGCCTTCGTCCGAATCGGACGCATTTCTGGCACCGTAATTTTTCATTTCTAAATCCAGCCGCAAGAATCGGGAGTATGTGTTGCTTTAGATTCCTGTTAGTTATCTTGGCAAACCTGCGCTTGGGGATGTTTTTTCAATCAGGTTAACGAATCGATCGATTGAGTCCCAGTATTCGCTTCGTATGGATTGGGGGAGGTCATTGTGTCCGATGCCCTTGAGCCAGCAGAACGTCTTAGGTTGCTTAGCTTTGTTGAAGAGCATCCTGCCGTGCCAGATGGGAATAACACTGTCGTTCTCGCCGTGGATTACAAGGACGGGGGAGTTAACATCGGCTATTCGTGCGATGTTTCGGAATTTATCAAAGGGTAGTAACGGAAAGCGCGTGACGACACGAAACGCCGTCACAAATCCACTCTGGATAATTACACCGGCTACGTTATGTTTCTGTGCCAAATATAGTGACGGTCCGCTGCCGAGCGAACGGCCGTGGAGGATAATCCGGTCTAAGGGAACCTTTGCATCTTCCATGAGATACTTCATAGCGGCATCGGCGTCCCTGTATGTATTTTTGGATGTGGGCCGGCCCCGGCTTGTGCCGTACCCATGGTAGTCATACGCTAAAACCGAGAAACCTTCATCGAAGTATTCGTTAAGGAACGGACGATTATGTCCAAGGTCCTCGGCGTTGCCGTGACTGTATAGCACAGTGTATTCAGCGTTTGGATTGACTTTATGAATTGCCGAGATTGAGCAGCCATCGCTGGTGGTAAGCTTTATTATATCCTGAGAGTCGGCGTAGCTTGTTTGTGGAGGCTGAAAAATAATACGGTCAGACCAGACCAGAGCATAGACAGCAAAGCAGATATAAACGAAGGCAACAGAGAGTATCGCCCGTCGAATTGACAACTTCCCGAACGCAAAGTTAAGCAGATGCTTTTTATCCATGGCCATACAGTCTACCTGTATTTATTTTACTAACAATCTTCGTTTTTTTCATTGATTACAGGTGGTTGGAGCGTAATGCTGTTTCTGATGGGGCTTGCGAAACACCGAATCAGAATACTGGTTGGCCTTGCCACAATCACACCGATGAGCTTTTGGCTTAGCGGAGTTATCACGGCCTGTGGACATTTTGGATGACACCGCCTTGGCCAAACGCTATCTTTATATGTGCAAGTTATGCGTAATTAGTGAAAACCTGAGTGGTTGAGAGCGGCCCGTAGGCGTATAGATAGCGGTTTTGACGGACAAGTGATGGAAGGAGCAGATAATGGATTATAAGAAATTCATCGATGAGCAGGTAGCGGAAATCAAACAAATCGTGGGTGACGGTATAGCAATAAACGCCCTAAGCGGAGGTGTTGACAGCTCAACGGTAACGGTCCTGGGGCATCGCGCCATCGGGGGTCGGCTGAAGACCATATTTGTTGACAACGCACTCATGCGTGAGGGTGAGCCGAAACGAGTAGTTAAAATCTTCTCCGATATGGGAATCCCGGTGGAACTGGAGGATGCACGAAAGGAATTTTTAGCTGCTTTGAAGGGTATTACCGACCCCGAAAAGAAACGCCAGGCGATAACGGATACGTTTTATTCGAGTATTTTCAGCCGACTCGTCAAAAAAACGGGGGCAAAATTCCTGCTTCACGGCACTATTCTGACCGACATCGAGGAAACGGTGGCGGGCATCAAGCGGCAGCATAATATCCTGACGCAACTGGGTATCGACACCGAAAAATCATACGGCTACACCGTTATTGAGCCGCTCAGGACACTGCGCAAAGACGACGTTCGTAAAGTTGCTGAGCTGCTAAAGATACCAGCGGAGATTTCACAGCGGATACCTTTCCCAGGGCCGGCACTGGCGGCCCGAATCGTTGGCGAGGTAAGCGAGGAAAAGCTACAAACCGTTCGTGCCGCGACGGCAATCGTAGAGGAGGAGCTTACCGGGACGGGGGCATTTCAATATCTGGCAGTATTGCTTAATGATTACGCTACGGGTATAAGAAACAACAAGCGGGAATTCGGCCGGATTATCGTCGTTCGGTGCATCGAAAGCACAGATGCGCGGACAGCCACAGCAACCCGGCTGCCGTGGGAAAAGCTGGAGAGTATCTGCCGGCGAATAACCGACATTAAGGGTGTCAACCGCTGCCTTTATGACCTGACCCCCAAGCCGCCCGCAACGGTCGAGTATATATAGTTATAATCGGTCTCGACCTGGCCGAACGCCCCCTGTGAACAACGCTTCTGCCGGCCGGCTCAGGTGAGGTGACGTTGATAAAGAAGCATAAGTAACACTATTCCCTGATGATAATATTCACGAAACAGCGAATTAAAATTCTGGTTTGCCTTGCCGTTATCACGCCGATGGGCTTTTTGATGTGGCGTTGTTATCGCGGCCCGGCGGATAACTGGGTCAGGTTCTATGTCCCGGACGTCCTTTACGTTATCTTCTGGAGCTTAGTGTTCTTTTTCTTCCGGCCGAAAAAAGCCAATGTCGTGAGAATCCCCGTTATTGTGTTTATCGCGACGTGTATTTTGGAATTTCTTCAGCTCTGGCAGCCGGAGTTTCTACAAAGATTCCGGGCGACGATTATCGGTGCGGCCCTTATCGGGACGGACTTTGTCTGGCTGCAGTTTCCCTACTATGTTTTGGGTGCTGTCCTTTCGGTATTCCTTTTAGCGATGCTGGCCAATCAGGAATAATTATTCCGGTCGAAGTTTGCCTTTCAGAGCTGACTCCAGGTCGGCATCGAGGATGATTTAACACCAATCACGGGATTCTCTCCCAGCCGTTCAACTCGCCGTCATCGTTCCAGACCTCTTTTACGAATCCAATACCCGGGCAACAATATTTTATGTCTGTATCTTTACTGCTTTTATCGCCCCAGATCTGTTGCATGCAGCCGATATAAGGGCCTGCGCCTGTAGACATTAGCGGCACGGTCTGATTCAGAGCGATAACTTCATGGTATTCTTGATTCACGAAAGGAAAATATTGTCCCGGCTGAGGGTCGTATGGAAGAAAGACAGGCGAACTTGCAGGTGAGCTTGCCTGCCAAAATATTGGATTACCATGGCCATCATCTCCAGTAAATTTCAAGACGTGTATATTGCCTTCGGTATCCTGCGCTATGCGGGGGTCATAATATTCCGCTGCCGGATTTTCGCCATGGCCGAGCACCCTCATAATAAGACAATCGACACCCATTACATTTTCTGAGCCAATAAGCGAATATGAGCGAGTAGTACCAGCAAAGATACCATAACCTGCGAGTGAATAGCTGTCGTTAATATTTGTCAGGCCAAGCCAGGGGTTGGTGAAAATATCAGAATTTGCGTCGAAGGTATATTGCTTTAAATAGCCCTTTATGGCCAACATCGTAGAGTATGAGATTACGAGATTAGATGCGCTTTCAGCACTTAGATTGGCACCAGTAGTTGTTTTAGTGTCCAGTTTACATTTGTATGTTCCTGAGCCAGCATCTTCATTTTCAAGATACCAAATGCAATGACCTTTGAGATTCTTTGCAACAGATTTCTTTTCCCCTGCACCAATCTCCGTTGCCTTGGATTTTCCACAACCGATTTTATAAGCTCCACCGATATCGTCGAAGATTTTCATAACAACCTGCTTTTTATTGCCGATATCTACCAGCTTGAATTCCATATTACTCATATCTTCCAGCCACTGCTCTTTACGCCCATCAAATTTACCATAGCATACTTCATGTGCGTCAATGACAGTTATGTCAGTGTCTGCCAAATCCACTTCCATTACTAAATAACCACTAATCTTTTCTTTTTGTACTGTTCTGTCTTCAAAGTCAGTATTGGTTCCGCTTGCTCTTGTTTTGTAGACAAGTATTTCGGCGTAAGTTGGCAGACAAAATATTAGTACAATCAAAGACATTGCCAAAAATTTCATTATGCACCTCCATTTTTATCAAATACGGTTCAATTCCATAATGCAGAGTTTAGCTGGCAATTCCCTGTTGCCTGGCAGGGCGTGAAGAATAGCTTTCTTGCTTACTAAACTTTGATAAACTCGTGACTTCCCCATTTCTTTCAGCCATAGGGTTCTCCCGATGGGAAAAATGAAAGCCATTTTGGGAATTTCCTGTAAGCTTTACACTATCATAGTTCTGCTTATTTATCAACTGTTATTTGGGAAGACCGGATTAAGTATACATAACACTCGTATGCACAAAAAATCCGTTTGGCTGGGAAAATGTTTTAAGACGTATTTACCGATATGCAGACTGCCAGGTGCGGCCCTTATCGGGACGGACTTTGTCTGGCTGCAGTTTCCCTACTATGTCCTCGGTGCAGTCGTTTCGATATTATTGCTT
>Ga0315544_1000951_pt1 | contig 24310 bp, 22 predicted proteins | sample SalMarSW160130MG_2_FD_202543 | JGI IMG/M metagenome (GOLD analysis project Ga0315544, IMG submission 202543) | Salt marsh sediment microbial communities from the Plum Island Ecosystem LTER, Massachusetts, United States - Salt Marsh Sediment SW1601-130 ... | reverse complement strand
CCTCTGTGAGGTAAGTCAAATGGACACCAAATTCAGCGCCATCACCGAAGTAGTCCTGGATGTGGTCGGGGAGGTAACTCATAGCCAGGATGATATCTCTTATACCGTGCTCCTTGAGATACCGTACCACGTATTCCAGAAAAGGCATATTCAGGATGGGTACCATTGCCTTGGTGGTATTGTAGGTTAATGGACGCAGCCTCGTTCCTTCTCCGCCCACCAGGATGACTGCCTTCATCGTTTTCTTCCTCTACAGATGAAATATCGGGGTGGCCGGATTTGAACCGGCGACCACCTGAACCCCATTAAGACAGGAGAAAAGGGGACTACCCCTTGCCTCCTTTCTTACGCTAGATTATACAGGCTCTAGAGTTGAGGGTCAATGGGGCAAACAAGGGCAGGACTTATCCCCAAAGCACATTCGGGAAGGGCAATATGTTGGACAAACATGCCTGTTGCTATATTGTGTGGTGAGGTAACAATCCAAGCTAATGTTACACATTTTGGACTATTATTATCGATGATAAACAAAACGCCCATTCGTAAAATAAGGTTATAAGACGATGGGGACCTCTATATTCTTCTACGTCTTCTGATAAAGAAATACGTGACTAAACCTACGATTATTAATCCAGCAACAATGGCGATAATTATCCGCCAGTCAATAGCTGATGATGCTAGCGGTGCAGGCGTGGACGCTTGGTCCTGGGGTTCTGTTAGCTGTTCCGCTTTTTGATAGAAGGATAAACCGTAGTCGGGGGTATTAGCTGCCCAGTGCCAAATATATTCTCCTTCAGCGCTCCAGGTCCATGTGCCCGCCTCATTAGTATAGGAAAAAGAATTTCCACTAATGATACCGCTGTCGAGTACGCCAGGCCGGTACAGGAGAATGCCCATATGTGGCCAATATTCTACCTTAGATACCTTTGGTGTTATTTGGAGGGTGTAGATTATGCTTAAGGGAGTGTTGAGCTTCACGGGGATACGCTCTATTCCAGAGCGGTGCCCATCCTCCATAATCTTGATTTCTCCTCCGCCGGTGTGAGAGATAGACATAATGACCGGATTAACGATGTCGTCTTCATCAGTGTGAACGAAAATGCTTACTGTTTCTACCCATTCCTCTCGTGGCGTTAATGTTACAGTCATGGTCTGAGTATCCGGGGTGGTGAATATTGTCTTGTCGAAAGATCTAGATAGATCTATACCTGGAGAAAATTTGGTAGGGGAGTTATAAAAGCCAACAAAAGCGTCCCAACTCCATCCCTGCTGCTCAGGTTTTTCCACTACGTCACCTAAGTACCATTCGTAGACTGGGGGCCCCATTCTTGTCATTTTGTCCCTTTCAATCTCATCAAATGCCAGTTCGCTCTCCAGCATCACCTTCACTCCAATAGCAGGCGCTCCAGTTTCGTCCGGCCAGTTGGAAAAGTTAGTTCGCCACCACCTCTTACCGATTACTTCTGCGTTGGTAAAAGTATCCTCCTCGATCTCGTAGATAAATTCATCCATAAAACCCACATCAATCCTGTTGCCGTCTGAAGGTGCTGCCATCAGCGAGGGTACTCTGGGTAGTTCAAGGCTACTCACAGCCAAAGTAAATAGAAGCACGAAAAGTAATGGTAACTTTAGCTTTTTCATCTCCTCACGCCTCTAGGCGTCCAAGACTTCCTTATCTAGAATGGATTTGTATAAAGGCCTCACTTTAATCTTTTCCCCATGCCTCTTCAAGACTGTCAGCGTCGAATATATACTCCTTTATTGCCACTACCTTACCGCCCTTTACCCTGATTATGGTCACACCGCTGTTGTGGAACTCCTTCCCTTCACGGTCGGCCTCTACAATGTCCCACTCCGCTGCGATATTATTCGTTGCTCCCAGGGCAAATATGTTCGAGACAAAAACTTCTTTAATGGTGAAGTTGATTTTGGGAAAACGCTCCATCCATTTCGCGAAGGCAGCTTCAATTGCTTTCTTGCCTTTTGTCTCCCCGCTTATGGGGATATTACCAGGGAAGGTCCAGGTAGCATCCTCTGCCCAACCGGCCATTGATTTAGCAAGGTCGTGCCGATTGAGGGCGTCAAAACCAGAACGCGCCATTCTTTTCGCTATTACGGCTCCAATCATTCTTCGGTACCTCCTTTATTGAACGATGTCCGTTAGTTGGGAGTTCCAATGACTCCAACCCAAATGATAGCACTAAAGAGAGCGCGGGGGAAGATGTTAGATCCCGAGTTCAACAAAACGCTCCCATGAAAGAGCAATGCAGGGCCCTATTTGAGTATTCGTGACATTCCCGCCAATTGTTCAAAGAGGCGTCGAAACAGGCTATTGTAAGCTATGCTGAGTATTTTGGGGATTTGTGTTACCTCATAAAGTTATTACAACTTTCCCTTTCGCGTGCCCTTTTTCGGCATACCTGTGAGCCTTGGCAAAACCTCCTCCAAATCGGCGCGTGCATAAGACGCGAAGGCTTTGCGATATCGTTCCTCCTGGGTGGGGACTTGGTCAACGCTTGATGATGCTCTGCCTACTTGTATGATACAGTAGAGCCTTGCAATCTGCAGACCGTCAACATGGAACGTTGCTAATCCGGGGCTTGGTCCTTCCATTGCATCATCGGGGACCTTTACAGGGAAAGTGGCATTCCCTATGTCGCCGTCCCACAGAATTGTATCTTCAGGGTCTTTGACGATGAGTCCTTCCAGCTTCAGCCGCACAGTAAGAACGGTGCCCCGAGCCACTTGCACCGGTCCCTTCGATTTAATGGCAATACTCAGCCCTCTTTTTTGCTATCTCCACATAGCTCTTCGTAAACTTGGTGACAAAATTTACGCTAAAAGTTAGCCTGCTCGTGACTCCTATCGCCTCTATTTTGTCAAATCCAATCTTGACTGCGACCGGTCCACCTAGCACTATACGCAAGTGGTCTTCGTATATCTGATATCTGCGGGGGAACACAACCCAAAAGATAAGGCCAATAAAGAAGGATTCAGCCAGCAATGCAAGACCACCAGCACTCTCACCGGATGACCACAAGTAAATGCTTGCAGCCAACAAACTCGCCGGCACTATCACGATAACGAGCTTCAGAAGTAATCCGTATGCAGTCTCGTCTTGATACAGCAAGAGACTTTTCGAATAACTCATTTATAAAGAATTGTAGCATATCTCGGATTACAGTGGGCTATACTATGGTTGTTTACATTCTGGCTTGTAGTTACTTAGCTTTGAGTTTTGTGATGGCAAGTCAGCCCGTTCAAGCGAGCTAGTAACCTAGCTTTTTGGGTGAGAGACGGGGAGAACATCCTCACACTTGGCTAATGAAGAATGCACATAAGTTCCAGAGCACGATTCCCGCGTATAAGACAACAAAGCACCAACTACTTATCAATGCCAGCTTGGGCCGACGCCTATGTATATCCCACAGAATAAGCGCACATAGGAGCACACCTAGTACTTTTATGACCAAGAAATTTGTCTCGCCTACTAAAGTCTGAAGGAATGGATTCCCTTCTTGCCCTAGTCCTCGATTCACAAGGAAGTGGGTTATCAGCCCATCCGAGACGACAAGAGCAACTAGTGCGGCTAGAAGATACCATATTCTATGGGTACTGGGGGAAAAACTCTTGATAGTCTTCAAATCGCCTTCTTCTTTAACCACGTACCAAAAAAGTATTTGAAACGCTTTGATTGTACAACAGAGGCCCTGCAATGTCCAAGGAGGGTTCAGACGTCTCATTTTATGTGCTTTGGTGTACTCGAAACATGCCCGGTCAGCTGCGTAGTTGTTACCATAGATTTTAGATTTTCAGTTTATTCAGATGGCTACTATGTGTAGCGATAGACCAACATTCTGACGTACAGTTCAACAGAGGAGAGCTTAAATGTTATTATGCAACAAGTGAAGACAAGCAAGGGTTTACAACAGTGATGTCACACTCGCTCAGGCTTCCCCATTACTTTCCTCCTCTTCCTCTACCTTAGCATACCAACCTGTCGGCTCATTATTCTTTATAGCCTCCTTAATAAACTGGTAGGAACACTTAACAGCTTCCAGAACACTGGGGGAGTTCTTTAGCATGCCGTAGATATATCACACCCCATTTTGCTCCACCTTTGGACGGGCCGAAATTCTTAACAGATTCAATAGCTTTGCCACCGGTGAATAGTTCAAATCTTATAGCGTTCTTGCGAAAGTAGGTATAAAGAAAGACCCTTTCTGGTGAATAATAGGCAACGGTGGTTTTGGCTACAATCCCGCCATTGTTACATTGTTGACCTTAGGTTGAACTAGGGGTAGAATGGTAGTACATTTAGATAGAAAAAGTGACGCGTAAAGGAGGAAGAAGTGGCTGGAGGGTACATGGGGAAACTCTTGTTTGTGAATCTTTCCACGGTGGAGATCAGAGAGGAGACACCTGAGGAAAGCCTCTACCGAGACTTTATCGGGGGCTATGGCATTGGGGCCAGGATTCTTTACAGCTACCAGAGGGGTGGGGTAGACCCACTAGGATCTGAAAATACCCTTGGCTTAGTTACTGGCCCTCTTACTGGTACTCCTGCCACTATGGGCTGCCGGTACACTGCAGTGGCAAAATCGCCTCTCACTGGTGGGTGGGGAGATGCTAATGCGGGAGGGTATTTTGGTCCTCACCTCAAGTTCGCTGGATACGACGGTGTATTTTTAACCGGGGTGTCAGCAGAGCCGGTCTATCTATTCATTGACAACGGAAAAGCTGAGTTAAGAGACGCCGGTCACCTCTGGGGAAAGGACACTTATGAAACCGAGGATACGCTGCAAGCTGAGCTGGGCAAAGGGGCACAAATCGCCTGCATTGGTCCAGCTGGCGAGAAACACTCGCTCATCTCCTGCATTACTGGTGCGAGAGGAGCAGCTGCTGCGCGCTCGGGATTAGGGGCAGTGATGGGGTCAAAAAGGCTTAAGGCGGTAGCAGCAAGTGGAAACCAGAAAGTTCCCATAGCGCATAGCGAGGTCGCCAATAGATTAAGGCAAGAGCATGTAGCCGAGTTGCGAGCAGTGAAGGCGGCAGGAGAGTCATACTTTGCCCAACGTCATAAGTATGGCACCTCGGTAATGACACACCTGCAAGCCCACAGCGGCGATGCACCAGTCAAGAACTGGAGCGGCGTTGGCGTTGTCGATTTCCCTGATGCCTCTGGACTCAGCGGCGATGCGGCGATCGCCAACCTGGAGAAGAGGACAGGCTGCTGGCACTGCCCTATTGTTTGTGAGGGTAGACTGAAAGAAGGAACGGGCGAGTATAAGTACCCGGCAGGCACTCGTAGACCAGAGTATGAAACCCAGGCGGCTTTCGGAACGATGTGCCTCAACAACAATACAGAATCAATAGCCATGGCGAACCACATCTGCAACAGCTATGGACTGGATACTATCTCTGCTGGCTGCGTCATCGCCTTTGCTATTGAATGCTACGAGAACGGGCTCATCACTAAAGCGGACACCGATGGGATTGAGCTGACCTGGGGCAATCATCGCTCTATTGTCGCCATGACCGAGAAGACAGCCAAGAGGGAAGGCTTTGGTGATATTCTAGCTGATGGAGTAAAGGTAGCCGCTGAGAAAATCGGAAGGGGAGCCGATGAATATGCAATACATATTGGTGGTCAGGAGGTAGCAATGCACGACCCGAAGCTCATTTCACCCCCGGGTTTCCGCCTGGGCCAACCCCCTGCTGCCCGCTATCAGATGGACGCTACCCCTGGCCGTCACACCCAGGGTTTTGGGCCTCCTGGCTTTCTGCATCACCTTCTTAACGCGGCTGGACTTTGCATGATGGGTTACCATGTGCTGGCGGATCCCGACAAATACATAGTAGGATTCATGAGCGCTGCGACAGGTTGGGAGCGCTCAATGGAGGAACTACTGAAAGCCGTGGAGAGAATTGCCAATATGAGGCACGTCTTTAACCTCCGCGAAGGTATAAACCCTCTACAGCGGAAGGTTCACCCCAGAATAATTGGCAGCCCTCCTCAGAAGGTAGGTCCGCTCGTCGGCGTGACTGCTGATATTGAGGCTCAAGTATACTCCAACCTTGAGGCCCTCGATTGGGACCCAGTAACAACGAAGCCGAGTAGGAAAAAACTGCTGGAACTGGGTCTTGATGATGTGGCTCAGGAGCTCTGGCCCTAGAAAAATCTCTCATCGATTGGGGCATTGGCTTTTTCCCAGACCATCTCGATGAACATGATTGCTTGAATACCTACTCTCAAGAAGATAGCAAGATAGAGTAAAAAGGGGGATTGTGGGGTTGTGATTAGATGTATTGTGGAGCTGTTCGGATTGTCCAAGGAGATAACCGAGCTGTCGGAGGTGGAGGTTGAACTAAACGATGGAGCGAGCTTGGGAGACATTATTGCAGCGCTCAGGCGTAAAATGCCGACGCTGGAGGGGCGTGTTATTCGTGCCGGGGAGGATCGGCTAACGGCGTATTACGCGTTCAATGTCAACGGGCGCTTTTACTTTGAGGATATAAACCTTCAGCTTCAGAACGATGATCGCGTTGCGTTGCTTTCCCTCGCTACCGGGGGATGATATTATGAGACCTGTAAGCCATCAGTGTCGATGGGGTTTCCCTGGCTAAGCAGGACTTCAGCCTCGCGGAGCTTATTGATAATTTGTTCCGGCGTGTACCTTTTTCTGACCATTTGTTCCCCCTTTTTACGATACTATATCTGGTACCACTGTTGGGGGCAGATCAGTCTCATCGCTGAACTCAGGTCGAGAAGATATGACTCCACTGCCACCTACTTGAGAACACCAGAAACAAGCTGTTCACCGTGACCAAGCTAAAGGAGCAGGGGACTGCCCCAGAGATGGTGATGGTAGCCACCAGTGCGGTAGGAAGGGAATTCAGGGAGATAAACCAGCGGACTGAGGTTAGTGCAAGATGAGGCGATGAAGATGTGGAGAGAGTTACCAGGCTTGTGGAGGAAGTACGGCTTAATGGAACGAAACTCAAATTCTAGGGGGCACATATTGACAAACCCCGAAACATCTTCTATTATAGGCAAGCTGAGGATGGTTGCTGAGAGGATAATCTTGGGGAAATGTCAGCTTTTGGACATGCTGCCAAAAGTTTTTTGGAGGGCTGAAAAATAACCAAATTTTGAACGCAACCGAGTCAATTTGCACCAATGACTTTTTGTCTGGTTATTGTATATTATTAATCGTAATTAATCGTACAGAGCACCAAGGCTGGGGGAGTGGTAGGATTATTTGTGTATCATTGGCACAGCAAGGAGAATGCGAACGGGTGTAAAGAAGAGTATAGTGAGGGTGTTTAGAAATAGAGGGGTGTTTCGGGGATTTCAAACCAAAAAATTGAAGCTAGAGAATCCGAGACAGATTGGGGGTGAGAGATAAGATAGCAACCGGAGTAACAACAAAGAAGGGTGTTGAATCCAGAACCAAGGGGGGGTTGGGTGGAAGCCTTCAAGGGCTTTCAAAGAAAATAATAAATGGAGCGTAGAAAGACGCTTGATATGTCTTTTACGTTCAAGGAGGTTCAAATGGAAAGAAGGAGATTATTAACTCTAATTGGAGGTATTTGCTTAATTCTGATAATGGTAGTTTTACCTTTCATGACAGCTTGTGCTGAAGAGAAGCCAACAGGCGAAGCGGAGACATTACAGTTGGGCTATCTTGTAAGTCTAACAGGGTGGTTTGCACCTCTCGATATTTTGCAGTTCGAGGAATGCGACACGTTGTGCCAGATAATAAATGAGCAGGGTGGGGTAACCGTTGATGGGCAGCAATATTATCTTGAGCTTGTTGCTGAAGACTGCAAGAGCAGTCTTGAGGGTGTAACGGCTGCCTGTAACAGACTGGTCCTTGACAAGGGCCTAAAGTTGATTATCGGACCTGTCGCCTTCTTTTCTTCGGCAGCAGCTCCTGTGTGTGAAGCTAATCAAGCACTCCATGTCTTGGGCTACTCTTGCCGTACCCCTGGAGAATTAGACACGACCACACCATACGGATTCCTTGCTCATAACGGTGCTATAGGAAACGCTATGGCGCTCTGCGAATACCTTAAGGCGAAACACCCAGAGATAAAGAGTATCGTTTGTACCTCTATCGATGATGGTGCTATACCCTATCTTGAACCAGTAATTGATAAGTATTTCGAAGACAATGGGATCGATGTGGTTGGCAGCTGGATTCCTTTTGCTACTGATCAAGTGGACTTTAGCCCTATAGCGGCACGGATCAAAGCCGTTGACGCTGATGCGATATATCTTGAACGTGGTTCGGTTGAGCATATAGCCCCCTGTTTTAAGGCAGTGAGAGAGTTGGGTGACGAAAGGTTTTTCTTTACCTCCTCGACATGCGCTTGTGAAGACATAATCACCATTGCGGGCGAGGACCTGGCATATAATTACGCTGCTAACCAACCTATATCGGGAGCTCCTGATAACCCTCCTCTGCTGGAGGAGCTCATAACGAGGCTTACAAACAAGTATGGAACTACAAGGTCAATGTGGTTTCAGACTACCAATGCCGTGTATGAACTAGTACAGGTCATCCAGGCAGCACAAAGCCTCGACCCGACTGTGTTAAAAGACTACTGGGAGAAGATGGACACCATCGAAACCCCATTTGGAACGGGGCGGCTAGGTGGACTGGAAACTTACGGGATTCGGCATGCCGTGTCTCACCCACTACCAGTAAACGTTTTAGACGAGAATGGTAATATCCATTTTGGTGGATGGTATGAGGTTTACGTCCCATAAGCTAGGTAGTTGTACCCAGACAACCGGGGTGGGGCAAGCTGCTTCACCCCGGTCGCCTAGGTAGGCAAGATGAGGTAGTCATAAGAAAAAAAGGGTGAAATGGAACTAGCAGTAGCTACGCTGGTAAATGCATTGGCATTGTCATCAATATATATAGTGGTGGCGCTTGGTTTTGTTCTGGTCTTTGGCATCCTGAATATTTTAAATATTGCCCATGGCGCCATATACATGATTAGCGGTTATATCGGTTGGCAACTTGTGATGGGATTTGGTTTGAATCAGTGGCTAGGGCTACTGTTGACAGTGCTAGTAGTGGGTGCGTTGGGAATATTCCTGGAGAAGTTCTGTTTCCGCCCTCAAGCTGGCGATTTTAATCGCACCCTGATTGTATGCGTCGCCATTGTTATGATTCTGCAGACTACAATCGTTGTAACAGTGGGGTATAAAGTACAATCTTTGCCTGCTTTTGCCTCGGGCATTCTCAGGGCTGGACCTCTTTCGGTTAGCGCAGAGAGGCTGGTAACTTTCCTTATAAGTACTGCCCTCCTGGCGGTAATGGTCTGGCTCATAAATAGGACGAAACTGGGGCAGCAAATTCAGGCTATTGCTCAAAACCGAGAGGGAGCCGGCTTGCAGGGGATTAATATCAACCGCATTTCTGGCCTCACCTGTGCCATGGGTTGTGGCTTAGCGGCAGTGGCAGGGTGCCTGATGGGTGCTTATTTGAACCTAGGCGCCTTTATGGGGGACTATATACTAGTAAAAGCACTTATGATAGTTATCCTGAGTGGGATAGGAAGCATCGGTGGTATCTTTTTTGCAGGGTTGATTATCGGTGGCCTGGACGCCACTTTGCCTGTGTTTCTCAGCGGCGCTATTAGTCAAGCAATTGCTGTTGGCATAATCGTCATTGTTATGGTGTTCCGACCCCGAGGATTCTTTGGTCGTGAGATGGAGATGTGAGGCAAGATAGGAAAGATGTACAGATATGATTGAGAAGCAGATTTCTACAAGAGGTAGGAAACTGCCCAAGCCCGCTGTCTATGGTGGGATTGTAATCATTCTGGCCCTATTACCTTTATTTATTAAGTCAAACTACTGGTTGCACGTTCTTATCCTGACTTTAATATACATCATTGTCACGGCTAGCTTTCGTTTGATAGCTATTTCGGGCCAGTTCTCTCTGGCACATGCCGCTTTCATGGGCATCGGGGCTTACACTTCTGCTGTATTATCAAGATGGTTTGGCTGGCCAGTCTGGCTCACCATCCCACTGGGGGCATTGATGGCGATGGTCATTGGGGCTTTTGTAGGGTACCCATTTGCCAGACTAAGGGCGGTGTACTATGCTTTGGTGAGCCTTTTTTTTGGCATAGGGGTACTGCAGATCATTAATGCGCTTGGAATATGGACCGGTAGCTACCAGGGTCTCACTGGTATCCCGCCTATATTTGGTGCCTCTAAGATACCTTACTACTATTTCTTTCTAGGGTTAACCTCTCTCTGCCTTTTAGTCATGTATAGGTTCGAGTTTTGCCGCATTGGCACAACTTTGAAGGCTATTGCCCAATCATACCTGGTAGCAGGTAGTGTTGGTGTAAATGAAATCCGGTACAGAGTTCTTGCCCTGGCTGCAGGGTGTTTCTTTGCTGGCTTAGCCGGCGCTTGCTATGCTCAATATAATTTGGTGCTGTCAAACCTTAGCTTTAACTTTATGGCAACTCTGTGGATCGTTATGTATGCGATAATAGGAGGGCTAAATAGCTTTGCCGGACCTATTATCGGAGCCGCTGTTCTAATAATAATCCCTGAGTTTGCCCGCGACCTGAAAATGTACACCCCATATGTTGCTGCTGCCTTATTGTTAATAGTGGTCTATGTAATACCCCAGGGCCTTGCTGGTTTGCCCGAGGTGATTCGGTCATGGTATATACGTCGTAAAGCTAAGAGGGTTAGCCATGCTTCTTGAAATAAGTGGACTAACAAAGTATTTTGGTGGCTTGGCTGCTGTTCAGGAATTTAACATGTATGTTAACGAAGGGGAGATAGTGGGCTTAATCGGTCCCAATGGTGCTGGCAAAACTACTTTATTTAATCTAGTGACTGGAATCCTTCGCCCGACGAAAGGGAAGGTAATGTTTGATGGACGAGATATAACTGGTAAAAGACCCCATGAGGTTGCCGAGTTGGGAATAGGTCGGACTTTTCAGCTAAACCCTCTATTCCCTAATTTTACTGTCCTAGAAAATGTAGTGGCATCATTCGAGCTTCACCCAAGGTCAAGCTTACTAGACGCTTTTTTTAATACTTCTACCTACCGCCGTAACGAAAAGTATATCTTAGAACAGTCCCTGGAAATCATGCAGCTGGTGGGGCTAGATAAAGTTAAGGATGAGCTTGCTAAGAATCTACCTCACGGGTATCAAAAGATGCTTGGCATGGCTAGAGCCTTGGCTGTTAAGCCCAAATTGCTATTACTGGATGAGCCAATAGCCGGGATGAACCCGGATGAAATCGATTTTACCATGACCGCCATTAGAAAAACACAGCAGCAGGGGGTGACTTTGGTGGTGGTTGAGCATAACATGCGGATCATGGATTTATGTGACCAGGTTACAGTTATTAACTTCGGGCAGAAAATTGCTGAAGGCTTACCCAAAGAGGTAAGGCAGAGCAAAGAAGTAATTCAAGCTTATTTCGGGAGTGAACATGTTGCTTAGGGTAGAACACATAACGGTGCACTATGGAAAATCCATGGCATTAGATGATGTTTCGCTAGAAGTTGCCGAGGGGGCTGTGGTTACCATTATTGGTGCTAATGGAGCCGGTAAAAGCACTACTTTGAGAGCCATATCCGGTTTGACGCCGTTAACCTCGGGGAATATATGGTTTGAGGATAGGAAGATCAATGGCATGGAAACTCATGAGATTGTGAGGCTTGGCGTCGTCCAGATCCCCGAAGGTAGAAAGCTTTTTCCTTATCTCACTGTTTTGAGCAATCTTCAGCTTGGTGCCAGTTTACGCAAAGATAAGGCTGACATAAAAAAGGACATGGAACGGGCCTTTGAGCGTTTTCCTGTATTATGGGAGAGGCGTAATCAAAAGGCAGGAACTTTGAGCGGCGGTGAACAACAGATGTTAGCTATTGCTCGCAGCTTAATGGCCAAACCAAAGCTGCTCTTAATGGATGAGCCTTCACTGGGATTGGCTCCTTTAATAATTGATGAACTGGGTGGGGTGATTGAGGGTATTAATCAAGGCGGAGTTAGCATTCTCCTAGTAGAACAAAATGTTCCCTTAGCCCTCCGGGTAGCCAGTAGGGGTTATGCACTACAGGTTGGCAGAATCGTTCTAGAGGGTGACATCGACAAATTTAAGTCTGCTGAGACTATCAGGCGAGCATATCTGGGAGGATAACCTGGTACCAGATTCTCTACCTGCCTTCTAACAGGCTTCCTACATCATATTTATATCCTAGCCACATAGTGGATTAACCTCGTGAGCTTGTTTTACATATCATATGATATATACTATACTTAAAAAAAGGCATATTGGTTATGGTGAACCCTTAAGATGTCAGCGGGTGGTAGCTGAAGATTGTGTTGTGGTATTAGTGTCGTCAACATGGAAGGAGGAGGAGGATGTCAGTTGACAAAAAGATGGAAGAGGTAGGGAGCTGGCAAAAGTTCCTTACGCTGACTTGTTCTGAGCGCGTTAAGAAAAGGAAAAAGTGCGTAGTCACACCGATGGAGATTTGTTTGGAGCGTGGTCGTGCTCAGATGAAGGCCTCAGAGCAGTACAGGAATGAACCCAAAGTCATTCAACGGGCACGCATCTTTGAGACTTATCTTAGGGAGAAAACCATTTACATTCTAGAGGATGAGCTCATCGTGGGCAATATCACTAGCAAGATCCGCGGTACTTCCTTTTCTGGTGAGATGATCCGTTTTGTAGATGAAGAGCTTGGTCACCCGGTAAAGGACTTTGAGATTCGCCCATACGACAAGATCATAATTACTCCAGAAGAAAGGACAGAGCTTCGGGAAGTACTTCTTCCCTACTTCAAGGGGAAGACTCTTGGCGATTATATTTTGGAAATAGCCGACGCCGAACTCAAGGAAAAGGCTTACTCAGTGACCTCTTCTTGCCCAAATATTCCTAACGTTGCTGATTTATCACTAGACAAAGATCTTGGCCATCAGTGGGCTAACTATGAGAAAGTACTTTATAAAGGTCTCAAAGGTATCAAAGAAGAGGTCAGGGGGTATATGGCTCAGCTTGACCAGCCGTATATGCATTATGGGCTAAAGGAAAAGCGAGACTTTTACCGAGCAGTCCTTATTGCACTTGATGCTGCTATGGCTTACGCCAAGCAGTATGCTGACCTAGCGCGGGAAATGGCAGCCCAAGAAGACAACCCCATGTGCAAACAAGAATTGGAGCGCATCGCCGAGGTGTGTGAGTGGGTACCGGCAAATCCTGCTCGAGACTGGTGGGAAGCGCTTCAGTCCGTCTGGATGACACATCTCCTTATTCATTGTGATATTTACAATCTTGCTAACTCCTTAGGCCGCTTTGACCAATACATGTATCCTTTTTACAAAAAATCGGTAATTGAAGAAAGGACAATGACCCGGGAAGAGGCCCTAGAACTCCTGGAATGTTTCTGGATAAAGTTTAATGAGTGGGCCATAATGCTTAGCTATGACGTTGCCAGTTACCAGCCAGGGCAGGGGCTAAGTCAGACCATAACGATTGGAGGCCAAACCCGGGATGGGAAGGATGCATGTAACGAAGTTACTATGCTCTGTCTGGAAGCTGAGGAACAGTTGGCCCGGCCCCAGCCGGAATTTGCAATGAGAATATGGGAAGGAACACCTGATAATTACCTCAAGAAGGCCGCCGAGCTCATTCGTCTAGGCTGGGGTAAGCCGAAATTTATTGGCGATCGGAAAGCAATCCAAATGGTGGCTAAGGCCTATCCTGATAGGACCGTGGAGGATTGGCGAGAATGCGCGATGATGGGGTGTTCAGAGCTTGCTCTGCCTCACATTACTATGGCGCATAGCTGGGAGGGAGTTTGCATCGGACCCAAGCTATTGGAATTAGTGCTGAACAATGGAAGGTGTGCCCTCTGTAGCAAGCAGATTGGGCCTCTAACCGGCGATCCCAGGACTTTTGAGTCTATGTCAGCTGTGCAGAGGGCATTCCAAGAACAGTTATTCTACTGGATGAAGTTCATGGTTAAAGGCATAAAAGTGGTGAAGGAGGCACAAGCTGGTAGGATGATGGCTCCGTTTTGCTCTTCTCTCTCAGAGGGTCCGTTGCAGAAGGGGCTTGACCTCGCTCAGGGTGGAGCATGGTACACTACCTATGGTATATACCTTGCCGGCCTTGCTGACACTGCTGATTCTCTAGCAATAATTGATAAGCTAATCTACCGTGACAAGAAGATTACCTGGGACCAGCTGCTTGAGGCCATCAAGGCTAACTGGAAGGGCTATGATAATTTGAGGCAACTTTGCATTAATAGTGTACCAAAGTATGGTAATGACAATGACTTTGCAGATAGCTGGGCAATTTGGGTCATGGACACATGGTACGATAGCGTGGATTGGATTAACAGTCAGAAAGACTTGTTGCCGTATTATGGCGGTTTATACATTGGTGCGGGGATCATTGGGCAGAACAATGTAACCTTCGGGCCCTGGGTTGGTGCAATGCCCAATGGACGCATCCATCCAAAACCTCTGGCTGATTGTATATCTCCGTTTCCAGGCGTGGACAGGAATGGTCCCACGGCCGTGGTTAAGTCGGTTAGCAAATTGCCAACGCATCGATTTGCCTTGGGTGGTCCCCTGAATCTGAGGCTAAGCTCTCAGCTACTTACCACTGACCGTGATCTGGAGAATTTCGTAGCCTTCTTGAGAGCCGTCGAGGAGGTGGGAATATATCATACACAGTTTAATGTAATTTCATCGGATCTCCTGCGTAAGGCGATGAAGGAGCCAGAAAATTATAAGGACTTACTGGTTCGAGTAGCTAGCTACTGTGCCTACTTTGTTGAGCTCACTGAGGAGCAACAGCTTGATATTATTAATCGCACAGAGCACCAAGGCTGGTAGAACCCTTTGTTATTTACTGGTAGGACCATGAAGCAAGTTAGCATGAGGGCAGAAAGTGCTACAGCCAAGCGGCTCGTTCTAAGCATTACCAGGATGACTATTCACAACGGACCGGGAATACGTACCTTAATTCTATTTAAAGGATGCCCATTACATTGCCTATGGTGCTCAACGCCAGAGTCTCAAAAGGCTGAACCTGAGATTGCTATTTACCCAAGTAAATGCACCCATTGTGGCGAGTGTGTCCCTGTTTGTCCATTGAATGCTATTAACCTAACAAATGAGACGATAAGCATTAACCGATCTCTATGCAACAACTGCGGCAAGTGTGCTCAAGTCTGCTACCCAGAAGCTATAAAGCTTCTCGGGCAACCTATGACTATTGAAGAGTTGCTTGAGGAGGCGAAAAAGGACATAATTTTTTACAAACACTCCGGTGGCGGTGTCACTATCTCAGGTGGAGAGCCCTTACTAGATTCTGCCTTCACTGTGAAATTACTCCGAGCCTTCAAAGAAGAGGGCATCAGTGTCGGGGTTGATACTTGCGGTCATGTGCCATGGGAAAACATTGAACAAGTGTTGCCCCATATTGATTTCTTCCTCTGGGATATAAAGCATATGAATCCAGAAAAACATAGGAAATTGACGGGTGTCTCCAACAAGTTGATTCTCAGTAACATTCGCTCTGTTTCCGAAAGAAACATCCCTCTCTATATCAGGGTAGCTGTCATCCCGGGTTACAACGATTCAGAAGAGAATATCAGAGCCACCTGTGAGTTTGCTCAAGCTCTGTCTTCAGTAGTGGAGGTAGGCCTTCTACCATTGCACCATCTAGGGAAGGCGAGATACGACAGCTTGAACCGTGCTTATCCCGTAGCTAATATTCCCTTCGTTCCAGATAGCGTCTTGCAGAACATGAAACGGCTGGTAGAATCGTACGGACTGAAGTGCAGTATAGGCGGTTAGAAAGTTAAGCAAAATGAAGTTAATGTATGGGGGTGTAATGGGTAAGATACTCTTGGTGGATTTGGGAGCAGGGGTTGTTCAGGTAGAGAACCTTGCCGAGCAATATGTAAGCAGCTATATCGGCGGAGATGAGGTTGCAGCTAGGCTACTCTATGACGAGGTGCTACCAGGTATAAATGCGTTGGACCCTGAGAATTGATTAGTGGTATCAGCCGGCCCCCTTGCTGGCACGGTACACTCAGGAATCTCCGCCCGACGGAGGAGCTAAGGGGAGTATAGTACCGATCAAGTCGATGGTATATGATTATTATAAACTTATGGGCTGGGATTTGAAGATGGGCAAGCCTTATCGACGAACGCTGACCGATCTAGGTTTAGAAGATAGCCGCAGACCTGTGGGGCTAATTGTGAAGGATATGTAAGGTGGTAACATGGGAGAACAAGCCTTTTCTGATTTAACAGTCTTGGACTGTACTCAAGGGGTTGCTGGGCCCTACTGCACCAAATTGTTAGCCGATTTCGGTGCCGAAGTGATAAAAGTAGAGAGGCCAGGAGAGGGAGAGGTTAGCAGAAGAAAGGGCCCATTTTTAAGAGACGAGCCTCATTCTGAAAAGAGCGGAACATTTTTTTACCTGAACACTAACAAGAAAAGCATTACCCTGAACCTTGGCAGCGAGACAGGAGCGAAGATATTCAAAGGACTGATCAAAGAAGCCGATGCTTTGATCGAAGATTTCACGCCGGGAACAATGTCTGAACTTGGCTTATCCTATGAAATATTGAGGGAGATGAATCCTCGCCTGATAATGACCTCCATTTCAGGTTTCGGTCAAACGGGTCTTTATCGGAACTACAAGTCGACGAACCTTATAGTGTACGGTTTAGGTGGAGCGATGTACACCATGCGATCGGCTAATAAACCCGTGGAGAGACCCTTGGTTGAGGGAGGCTTGCAAGCAGAGTACGTAACCGGTTTGCTTAGTTTTACGGCTACGGTGGCTGCACTGCTTTATCGAGCTAGCACTAATAGGGGAACATGGATTGATATATCTGCGATGGAATCTGTTGCCAGCACTTTCACCGGGCACATTGCGGAGTATTCCTATATAGGTCTAAGTAGAAAGACAAATCCTTGGGCGATTCATGGCTACCCTATCGGATATAGTGTTCCTTGTAAGGATGGCTGGATAAGCCTTACTCCAGGAATAGGAGGGGCGCCTAACATCGCGTTCCTAATCGGGAGGCCTGAGTTGCAAGATGACCCTCTCTTCGCTAGGCCCGGTGCGCGAATGGCTGAGCCCGAGAAGTTTGATGCTTTACTTCTTCCTTGGCTCAAAGAGCGCAACAAGTGGGAGATAACCAAGGAAGCACAGGAGCTTAGATTGGCCTTTACGCCAGTTTTAAGTCCGGGAGAGCTCTTTGAGGATGAGCAGCTTAAGGCAAGGGAGTTCTTTGCCAAGGCTAATCATCCAGTTATGGGAGAAATCACGTATCCTGGGGCCCCAGCTAAGTTAAGTGAGACTCCATGGCAAGCAGGAAGAGCTCCCTTGCTCGGCGAACACAACGAGGAAATTTACCAAAGGTTTGGCTATACCAAGGAAGAGCTTGTTAAGTTGCGCGAGCAAGGGGTTATCTAGTCTCAAGGAGAAGAAATGGGATACAAATTGCTGGAGGGGGTAAGGGTTCTGGATCTGACGATGGTTTTTGCTGGCCCAATGAGTTCAAGAATATTGAGTGATTTAGGCGCTGAGGTTATTAAGATAGAGTCGGTTCCCCGTGCCGATGTGTTTACCCGGGCGAACGTCTATCCTGAGAACAAGCCTGGGGAAGAGCCGTGGGATCGAGGTTGTCTTTTTCACTCGTTAAATGCAGGCAAATATGGGATTAGCCTTAACCTCGGAACTGAGAAAGGTAGACAAATATTTAAGCGTCTTGTTAGGATAAGCGACGTTGTCATTGAGAATTTCTCACCCAGGGTAATGGAGAACTGGGGTTTGGGTTATAGCGAGCTGAGGAAGATTAAGCCGGATATAATTATGGGCTCCATGAGTGGACTGGGACATTATGGTCCGCTGAGAGATTTTTATATGTATGTGCCCGGGATGGAGGGGATGTCGGGGCTGACTTATGTCACCGGCCACCCCAATGAGCCACCATTACTTTCAGGCTATGCTTACGGGGATTGGGTGCTTGGAGCAACGGCGGCTGCGGCTCTGCTGGTGGCGCTATACTACCGGCAGAGAACTGGCAGAGGACAGTACATAGATGTCGCTGGTAGGGAGGCGGTTAATTGCCATATTGGGGAAATCATTATGGATTATACCATGAATGGCCGGGAGCGGACGCGAGTCGGCAACCAACATCCTTCGGCGGCACCACATGGGTGCTATCGCTGTAAAAGTAATGATAACTGGGTAAATATTGCCGTGGAGAATGATGAGCAATGGGGAAGGTTTTGCCAAGCAATTGGAAATCCAGTGTGGACGAAAGAGGAAAGGTTTGCCGATGCTCTAGGCAGGTGGAAAAACAGGGAGGAGCTTGACAAGTTGGTTGAAGAGTGGACCAGCCAGCACGATCATTATGCGGTTATGGAGCTTCTTCAAAAGTCAGGGGTTCCTTCAGGGGCGGTGCTTAATATGAAAGAAGTACATCTAGATCCTCACCTCATCGAACGAGGCTTCTTTGATGTGATTGGCCATGGTAAAGGGATTGGGAAGCGGCCAATTCCAAAACAAATGCCTGCAAAGTTCAGCGGCGTTGAAAGCTTTCTTCCCAGAAGGGCTCCTTGTTTTGGGCAAGATAACGAGCATGTGCTCTGCACCTTACTGGGAATGTCAAAGGAGGAGTTGAAGAGGCTGGAGGAAGAGAAGGTGATAGGCAGCGCCCCCACCTTTCCTCCGGGAAGGCCCACCCGTATTGATCTCATCGAAAAGCAAGGGGCAGGTTGGTTTGACCCTGATTACCTCAGTGAACTTAGGAAAAAGTATGGCGAAGATATTGGACTAACTGGTACCGGTTAAACAGGAAATGAAGGAGGCAGGTAATGGCGGCAACAAAAGAAGCAAAGATGGCAGAGGCAGTCATCACTAAAGAGATGATTGAGGAAATGCGCAGTAAGATCGGTCTCAAGCTGCGGACTGAGCACTCAATACACAACGAGATTGCCACTAGGCTAGCGATATTGAAATTTGCCGAGGGCATAGGCGATCCCAATCCACTCTGGTGTGACGAGGAGTATGCCAAGAAGACCCGGTATGGCAGCATCATTGCTCCACCTTCCTTCGTTTGGGCTACCTTCGCTCATGTGCAGTTTGGTTGGAGAGGGCTGGGCGGCTTTCATTCCGGCTGTGACATAGAGTTTTACCGACCTATCTATTTAGGTGACAAGATAACTGCCGAATGCATATATACGGGCTTTGAGGGGCCTAAGGCTAGCGAATTCGCCGAGGAGATGGTTGTAGACCATCACGATAATAAATACTGGAACCAGAACGGCGACCTATTGGCCAAATATCATTGGTGGATAATAAGACTTGCCAGAGCTAAGGCCAGGAGAAAGGGTAAATATCATGCCATCACACTTCCTTACCCCTGGACAGAAGACAAGCTCAAGAAGATAGAGGATGAGGTTCTTTCCGAGGAGGCGAGAGGGGCGAAACCCCGCTACTGGGAGGATGTTAAGGTTGGGGAGGAGCTTAAACCAGTGGTGAAAGGGCCTCTCGGGCTCACCGATGAGCTGGCTTATTTTATTGGAGGAGCAACACCGATACCCAGGCTAAGTGCTCATGGGGTGGCGCTTCGTCAGTACCGCAGACACCCTGCCTGGGCATTTAGGGACCCGAATACTAATGCCCTGGAGCCGATTTTTGCTGTCCATTACAATAGAGAGGCAGCCAAGGCCATGGGACTCCTCATGCAATATGATGTCGGCTTGCAGAGGCATTGCTGGGGAATTCATCTGATAACCAACTGGATGGGAGACGATGGCTGGCTAAAGAGGAGCTACACTGAATATCGCCGGTTTAATTATTACGGAGATGTGGTCTGGGTTAAGGGGAAGGTGGCCAAAAAGTATATTGATGAACAAGGTGATTACTGCGTAGACATTGAAAGGCATGCAGTAAATCAAAGGGGGGAGGATATTATGCCCAGTCATGCAACAGTGGCTTTGCCATCAAGAGAGAAGGGAATTTCGCCGCTGGATAGCAGGCTGAGGTGAGAGGGGAAATAGACGGTTCGACTGGGATAAAAAAGTAATATAAGGGAGTAGGAGGATACAACTCTCAAGCAGCCCATTGAGGCGTTTGTTAATCCACATAGCAGTATCCGTAACTTCTACCATCCTGAGTCAGAGGGTATCTAGTCCCGTAAAAGCACTGGAGAAATCCGATGGCGAATTTAGTCATTCACCCTTTACCACTGGTTAAAACAAATATAGTTAAGGGCAGAATTACATATATGGTAAATGTCCCAGAGCCCCTCGTGGTTTACACGTACATTTGGTATATTGAGGGCACAAAGGAACGTATCTTGGTGGATGCTGGCGCCCCGGCAGAGAGATTTATCAGTCGTGGCGACCCTGCTGAAACTATAGCTTCTCCCACTGATGCTCTCAAAAGGGTAGGCGTTAGTCCCAACGAGATTGATATCGTTATATGCACTCATCTTCACTTTGACCATATAGGATTTGGCCATATGTATAAAAATGCTAAATTTATAGTTCAACGGTTAGAGTTGGAGGCAGCATCCAACCCCCACCCTATTCAAGCGGCTGCCTATCCGCGTAAGAAGATCCTTGATAGCCTAAACTTCCAGGTTATAGACGGAGATACGCAGATAGTTGATGGAATACAAGTATTACTTACTCCGGGTCATACCGAAGGCGGACAATCAGTAGCAGTCGATACCAATAGGGGTAAGGTTATCATAAGCGGCCTGTGCACAATCAAGGACAACTTTGAGCCGCCGCCACGGGTAAGAAAAATAATGCCGGTTATCACGCCAGGCTTTCATACAGATGCCCGCCAGGCTTTTGCAAGTCTCAAGAGGATTAAAGAAGAAGCTGACATCGTCATTCCCCTACACGAGTCTGAGGTCGCCCTCCGGGCTACTATCCCGTAAAATATACCGTGGCTAGGCGGTAGGGTGACGAGTTGGAAAAACGACACTGTTCGGGGGCAGAGTGGAGAATAATATAACCAAAGCAAGCATTTTAGAGTCTTTTCGTGTTTTGGATTTGACGGACGAGAAGGGATTTCTCTGTGGTAAAATACTCGCTGACCTAGGGGCTGATGTCATAAAGGTGGAAAAGCCCGGGGGAGACAAATCTCGCAATATCGGACCCTTTCACCAGAATATACCTCATCTAGAGAAAAGCCTTTATTGGTTTGCCTATAATCTCAATAAAAGAGGTATCACACTAAATATTGAAGCTAAAGATGGACAAGAAATCTTTCGTCGCCTAGTCAAAACATCTGACTTTGTGATTGAGTCCTTTCCCGTAGGTTACATGGATGAATTAGGATTGGGTTACTCCGCTCTCAGTAAGATTAACCCTCGTATTGTCATTACTTCCATCACGGCCTTCGGCCAAACAGGACCATATAAGAACTATAAGGCATCAGACATCGTCGGCATGGCAATGGGCGGGTTAATGTACATAACTGGAACACCAGAGCATCCCCCGGTGCGAATAAGCTCCCCACAAGCATATCTGCAAGCTGCAGCCCATGCTGCAGCAGCAACAATGATAGCTCACTACTATCGTGAGACGACAGGGGAAGGGCAGCATGTAGACGTCTCTATGCAGCAGTGTGTGGTATGGGGCTTAGGCAATGCTATTCCGCTTTGGGAATTAAATCAGATTATTTTGAGGCGAGTAGGGTCTTATTTATCTGGGCGATGGACCGGTACAAAACAGCGATTAGTATGGGAGTGCGAAGACGGCTATGTATTGTTCGTAGTAATGGGTGGTGCCTTTGGCGCCAAGACTAATCGAGGAATAGCTCAATGGATGCAAGAGGAAAGGATGACAAACAAATTTCTTCAAAATATGGACTGGGACATCTTCGATATGGCAAAGCAAACTCAGGAGCAGCAAGACCAAGTAGAGGAACCAATCGCCAGGTTTTTTATGACGCACACAAAAGCAGAGTTATATGAGGAGGCTCTTAAGCGGGGCATTATGTTGGCTCCCGTATCCTCACCTAGAGACATTCTGGAAAATACCCAATTAAAGGCTAGAGGTTTTTGGGTAGACGTTGAACACCATGAATTGGGCAGCACTATTAGGTATCTTGGTGCTTTTGTCAAGGCATCAGAAACACCTTGCGTGATAAAATGTCGAGCGCCCCTTATTGGTGAGCATAACCTCGAAGTCTACGAGGGCGAGCTAGGACTGTCACGAGCCGAGATTTGTGTCCTAAAACAGGCCGGCATTATATAATGGAGCTCCATTGCAATAACGAGGTGTTAATATGCAGGAAAAGGTCTTTGATGGGGTAAAGGTTGTCGATTTTGGGTGGGTTTTGGCTGGTCCGATAGTTTTCAAGTTCTTGGCTGATTATGGGGCAACCGTTATCCACGTGGAATCACACAAGAGGCCCGACATTCTAAGAGTATCTACTCCCTACAAAGACGGTGTTGCTGGTGTGAATCGCGCTGGCTACTATGCTTACTGGGCAGCCAATAAATACAGCGTAAGCCTTGACTTAGACCAAACTGGTGGTCTGGAAATTGCCAAGAAATTAGTGTCTTGGGCAGATATCGTGGGTGATAGCCACCGACCTGGCGTAATGGAAAGGTTAGGCTTAGGCTACGATGACTTGAGAAAAATAAAACCAGGCATCATTATGATAAGGAGCTCTAATCAAGGATTGACAGGTCCGAATGCCTCGCATCCAGGTTTCGGGAACCATCTAAATGGGCTAGCCGGCTTCGTTGACCTTGTTGGCTGGCCTGACCAGCCACCGATATCATTAATTGTAGCTTATACTGACTATGTAGCTCCCCATTTTGCGGTAGCGGCTCTTGTTGGTGCTCTTGATTATCGGCGAAAAACAGGAAAGGGACAATTACTAGACTTGTCACAGCTTGAGGTGGGACTTCAACTCCTAGCACCTGTCCTTATTAATTATGTAGTAAACGGTGTAGAAGATAGCAGGATGGGTAACTCTTGTAGCTACGCTGCTCCCCATGGAGTCTATCGATGTAAGGGTGAAGACCGCTGGTGCGCCATCGCTGTTTTTAATGACGCAGAGTGGGAATCTTTTTGCAAAGTAATTAGTAATGCTCCCTGGGCACAAGACCCTAAATTTTCTACCCTTAGGGGTAGAAAGGAAAACGAAGAGGAATTAGATAGGTTAGTGGAAGGATGGACAATTAACTATAATGCTGAGGAAGTCATGAGGCGTATGCAGGACGCCGGAGTAGCCGCTGGCGTAGTCCAGAACGCCAAGGATTTATATGAAGACTCCCAGTTGAAAGAAAGGGCATATTTTTGGGTGATGGAACACAAAGAGCTGGGCAAGTTCTCACATTTGGGTCAGCCTTCTATTTTATCTAAAACTCCGGCAAAACCATATAGACCTGCACCTTGTTTAGGTGAGCACACTGAATACGTTTGTAGAGAGCTATTGGGTATGTCAGAAAGTGAGTTTAATGAGTTTCTGATAGACGGTGCTTTCGGTTTATGACCGACTTTATCCTGCCCCACTTAGGCAAGGCACGTGAGACTCTCTGGAGAAAAATGGGGGTTATTTGCCTTTGTCCTCGCTTGATATAGGAGAGGTAAGCATTAGAGATACCCAGCCACTTTGCTAAAGCCCTGTCTGATAGCCCTAGCTGGGTTTGCTTTATATAGAGTTCGTCAAGGAAACTAGCTATAAATTCATTTTTGTTAACACTTTTGCTTAGGTGTTTGTTAACAAAGTCGGCAGGTAGCGATAAGAAATTGTGCTTTCGGCTGGAATTTGAAGCTAAACTAATGGTCGGGGTGGCCGGATTTGAACCGGCGACCACCTGAACCCCATTCAGGTGCGCTACCAGGCTGCGCTACACCCCGACTTATTTCAACATATTAGCATAATTTGTTGCTTGGGACAATAAAGCCTAATTGAAAAGATTGCGCTTTTAGGTTATAAATATAGTGTATTAAATATTCAGAGGCTCGTATTTGGCTAAAAAGAAGGTTGAGAAACCCCAGCGTGAGTTCACCAGGCGCCAGCTTTCCCGGTGGCAACAGCAGAAGAGGAGACAGCGCATTATCTTTGGCTCAGCGATTTTGATTATTGTTGCTGTGTTAGCCGTTGTTGGGGTTGGGTTTTATAGTCAGTGGTATGCCCCTAAGTATAAACCACTGCATGAAACTGTAATTGAGGTGAACGGTACCAAGTTTAATATGCAATACTGTATAGATGCTATCAATTTTCAGTTGGGAGATTAT
>Ga0315544_1000944_pt1 | contig 24407 bp, 20 predicted proteins | sample SalMarSW160130MG_2_FD_202543 | JGI IMG/M metagenome (GOLD analysis project Ga0315544, IMG submission 202543) | Salt marsh sediment microbial communities from the Plum Island Ecosystem LTER, Massachusetts, United States - Salt Marsh Sediment SW1601-130 ... | reverse complement strand
CAATTGCGTCGGTTCATAAGGATTAAAACTTTCGTATTTTTCATCGCTTCCATTAACTTTCACTAACAACTCGATTAAAGCTTCAGTAGCTTCCGGAGTTATTGTGTTGCAACCACGAGCACCTTGACTTTTCCTATAAGCCCATACCCAAAATATGTTTTCGTATTTTGGTGTGGAAAAAAGAAGGTCTTCATTAACTGGCTTTGGAAAATAGTAAACATTTTCAAGCAAAACTCTTAAAGGCCATTGTTCGTTTACAAATAATCCATCTTTATTAGTGATTTTTGAAGTGTCAAAAAATAGGGGGCTTTTAACTTTGTAAACACCGTGAAAACCTGCCTGCCTCTCGTATAGAAATATTAGATCGCCAACACTAACACTTATCATATCAACGAGCATTTTCAGGTATGGTTTTCTGGAGTTAGTTGGGTCCACCCATTCTTCGAAAGTAAGCGGGCAATCAGGAGTTCCGATGCCCCAAAACAGTCTATCTCGGCATACAGGAAAAGTTTCCGCATTGGTTATAAGTACATGTGCTTTCATATCGGCATCGCCTCTGTCAACTCATAATCTACTATATGAAGATTGTCATTGTCCCCATCGCTGATTTTCTGTTCAGTCTCAACATCAAAAAGTGAGGCGACTAATCTCGATTCTAAGTCTCTTTTTGACAAAGAGGATGTTGCCTCAGCCACGATTGTGATTCTATAATTTTGCATATTTCTATTACCTCGGTCTTTAAATAGTATTGTTCTGTAAAGTATACATCAGAACAACCTCACCAAAAAGGAAATATCCTCTTTTCGTGTATCGTTTGAGCATCCGATTAGGGATTTGTGGAATAAAATTACCCCAGTAATCCGCCTTGTGGACTCCTGATGAATCCCGTTTTTGGAGCATCCATAGACTATCAGTAATAACATCAGAGTATTCTTTCCAGCGATTGAGATTTATGTCGTTAACGTTATTGGTCCAGATTTCAGTCATTGCTTTTTCAAGCCGCTCAATATAATACTTGGCACGCTCCAGTGTTTTGGAATCAGCAATTTGGTCAAGCTGTTCAAGTAAGTGTTTCTGACTAATCTTAATTGTATCCCCATTGCTATGTATGTTCATAACACCTATCTTGTCTGTTTTAACGCTGTGCAGGTTACTTTCTAAATCCAGCACATCGGCTCTTAGTTTCGGTAGGGAATTTTGCTCTTTGAATGGTTGAATTGCTTCTATAAATTTTGTTTTGTTTACGAATAATGGCGTATCGGTTCTATTTACTGCGACCTCTCCCCAAAGAGGCCGTGTCGCAGTTTTATGAGTATCCGTAATCATTTATCCGGTCTCCAGTTACAAGCAATCCTATTGCTTTTTGTCCTTACGACAGTTAATTTTACCGATTATTAAAAATAAAGCAACTATTCATCTTGTCATTACTTATCCGGAAAAGCAAAATAACTTTATATCCATAAGTTTCCTCAAAGATGAAAACCTATCGCGTTCTGGCAAGGCACCCCGCGATGTTTTTTCTCCGCAGTTGTTTACCCAATTTTACCCTCGTAGCTTGCCCCTTTCCTGTGGGGCGGGCGTAGATCCTCGCATTGCCTGCCCCCGCATGTCGTAAGCAGGGGTCGTTAGCGGGGACCCAAGCTACACGGGTCTCAAACAGGGGACCCATATTCTAAATCCTCTTTCATTTTCCCGCAAATCTAAAAAAGCTGCCCCAAAATTTATTCCGATTCCGCCTCCCCCCCCACGGCCACAGACCCTTCATCACAAAATCCTCTTGACCTTCGCTAATCTTTAACATACTTTGTCCTCCAAAAGAGAAAAGCCATGGAAAGGAGGCTTAATATGCTTTTAATGAGCAATACGCTTTGGGTAATCATTTTTGTGGCTGTTGTCGTTTTAGCTGTGTTTATCGGAAGGAAAATAAAAGATAAATATTTTTAGAAAGGCGGCAGACTCAATTTATTGCGTTTTCCTTATCACTTAAACCCTCGTAGCGACCTGTCCGTCATAGCCATGTTGCGACGGCGGAAGCGCATATCCAAGAATTCTTTTATCTGTAACCCAGTTCATTTCCTCCGTCGTCCGTCTTCAGTCGTCTGTCGTCCGCCTTCCGCTTCGGCGGTATTAACTTAGGCAACTTTTATTTAAGTAATCGGTTTAATCTGCGTAATCAGCGATTAAAAATTCTTCTGACGCAATGCGCGATACTCACGACTCAATACGGAAAAAATTTCCAATTTTTTCAAATATTTCCATACAGTTTTCGAACGTTTCTATACATTTTTCGAATATTTTTATATAGTTTTTGTTTGTTTTCGAACGTTTTCGAATATTTTCGAACGTATGCTCGTAAACACGCGCCGTTGACCACTTTCGAGCCGTTTTACAACAGGACCTGCTCGCATTTTTCACTTCCCCTGAACAGCTAAATTCCTGTAATAAAGATTTTGATTTATCTATAAATCCCCTATAATAGAGGGTTTAGTCGTCGAGATGGCTTACGCCATTATAAATCGTTTAGAGCTTAAATTATGAATTCTTTTTCGAAAAACCAGACCGATTCCGAACTCTTCGCCCTGTACTCAGCCGGCGAGGAAACCGCATTTCGTGAAATCGTAACTCGTTACAAAAACAGCCTTTATGCTTTCCTATGGAATTTCTTAAACCAGCAGGACTTAGTTGAAGATGTCTTTCAGGAAACCTTCTTACAGCTATACACCAGCCGAGACAGCTTTGATGCCAGTCGGCCTTTGCGGCCCTGGTTGTTCACTATAGCTGCGAATAAAGCAAAGGACCTCCTTCGCAAACAGCAACGTTCAGCCACCATCTCCATAGGGGCCATAGCGGATTCGCAGGAAATGTCGTTCGATGACGTCCTAAATACCCTTACTTCCGATGAAACAATGCCTTATGACGAATTGGAGGAGAACGAAGCTTCTTCTCAGGTCAGGCAGGTTATAGCGGATATGCCGGAAAATCTGCGGGAAATTTTAATTTTAGCCTATTTTAACAAATTTTCTTACAAACAAATGGCCCAGATATTAAGTATACCTATTGGCACCGTTAAAAGCAGGCTGCATACAGCCGTTGGCCGGTTTGCAAAGGACTGGAAAGCAGCATTTAGGAGCAAAAAAGCTAAATGACCGAGCTAAATAACCAGCAGAAGCAATTATTATTCGACTACTGCTTAGGTTTAACCTCTGAAGAATCGACTATCGAAGCTGAACAGTTGATATCTTCAAACCAGCAAGCCGCCGAAATTCACTCAAAACTCAAAGCCTCACTTTTGCCGCTTAAAAGCCTGAAGTCTGAGTCCTGCCCAGATGATTTGGCAGAGAGCACGATTTGGCGCCTGAATAATCTCGCACGTTCGAGCCAGCTTCAACTCGAGCGCCTGCTTGCCGACGAACAGGCCAAAGGCGTTACCGATAAGAAACGGTTCTGGAAGAACTTGGGTGAAATGGTAGCTGCTGCAGCAGTGATAGTATTTATCGCAGGGGTCTTAATCGCTCCTTTGAACTTAGCCCGTCAAAAGTCCCGTCAGCAGGCCTGCCTGATGCAGCTGCATCGTATTGGACAGGGCATAAATTCCTACAGCGCCGACCATAATGGTCAACTGCCGGCTGTTGTAACTGCAACCGGTGCCCCCTGGTGGAAGGTGGGTTATCAGGGTAAAGAAAATCAATCTAATACCCGGCATATATGGCTTTTGGTGAAAGGCGGCTACGTCAGTCCAGCCGACTTCATCTGCCCCGGAAGGAGCCGGTACCAGACATTGAAGTTAGGCCCCTCAGAAGTGCAAAACTATAACGATTTCCCTTCAAGAAAATACATAACATACAGCTTCCGAATCAAATGCAACAAACCAAAAATTGAAAGTTTACGCGGGCACAAAGTATTAATAGCAGATATGAACCCACTTTTTGAAAAATTGCCCGATGATTACTCCAAGCCATTTAAGCTCCAGTTAGACAAAGACTTATTAAATCTCAACAGCATCAATCACAATCGTCGTGGCCAAAACATCCTGTTTTGCGACGGCAGCGCCACATTTGTAAAGGCGCGTAATATCGGCACTTCGGAAGATGATATATTTACACTGCAGAGTACTAATACATACGAGGGTATCGAAGTGCCCTCCTGCGAAACAGACGATTTTCTCGCCCCCTAATACGATGATCAAATCCGCCAACGAGCAAATGTTCAAGAAACCGCTTTCTTCAGCTCCTTAAAGACATAAGACAATCAGGACAAAAGAATTGCCCGGAGTCAATCCTTACCAGCTTATCCTTCTGAACATCCTTTTTTCCACAGCAATCACAGATTCCTGTTCTTGCTGAAATACCAAGAATTTCGACACCTGTTTTAGCTTCGTTCTCTTCTATTTCTCCATTTTTATCCACTGCTAAGTGAGACACGGCGTTTTCTTCATTTCGGACTTCGGATTTGGCTTCCGCTATTACCCTGGCCTCAGATTCAGCTTTTAATCTCTCCTCTATTTCGGCCATTTTATCAGCATAAGATTCGGCCTTTTTTTCAGCTTCGATTCTGGCGATTGACTCAGATTCGGCTCTGGCCTCAGCATTTGCTGCTCTTTCAGTCTCGGCTTTTAATTTTTCTTCCGCTTCGGCTTTAATTTCAGCTATCGTTTCAGAGTAAGTTCTCGATCTTTCCTCGGCCTCTGTTCTGATTTTTTCTATCGCTTCGGCATATTCTCCGGCTTTCTCCTCTGCTTCGGCTCTTGCTTTTATTTCAGCCTCGACTTTTTCCTCCGCTATTGTTCTATCCTGCGATTCCAACATCGCTTTTTCCTCAGCCCTGACTTTTATCTCGGATTCGACTCTTAGTTTTTCTTCTGCCTCTGCTCTGATTTTCTCTCGGGCTTTTTCTTCTGCTTCGGCCCTTGCCTCGGCATTTCTTGCTTTTTCAGTCTCGGCTTTTAGCTTTTCTTCCGCTTCTGCTTTGATTTCAGCTATCGTCTCAGAGTAACTTTTTGATTTTTCCTCGGCCTCTGTTCTGATTTTTTCTATCGCTTCAGCATATTCTTTGGCCTTCTCTTCTGCTTCGGCTCTTGCTTTTATTTCAGCCTCGACTTTTTCTTCCGCTATTGTTCTAGCCTGCGATTCCAACATCGCTTTTTCCTCAGACCTGACTTTTATCTCAGATTCGGCTCTTAGTTTTTCATCCGCCTCGGCTTTGATTTCGGCTATCGTCTCAGTATAAGCTTTTGACTTTTCATCAGCCTCTGCCCTTATTTTCTCTATCGCCTCGGCATAAGCCCTGGCTTTCTCCTCGGCTTTGGCTCTTGCCTTTGCTTCCGTCTCAGCTTTGTCTTCCGCCCTTGTTCTGGCTTGTGCTTCTAACTCTGCTTTTTCTTCGGCTCTGACTTTAATCTCAGATTCGGCTCTTAGCTTTTCCTCTGCTTCTGCCTTGATTTCAGCTATCGTCTCAGAGTAAGTTTTTAACTTTTCTTCCGCCTCTGCTCTGATTTTCTCTATCGCCTCGGCATAAGCCCTGGCTTTTTCCTCGGCTTCGGCTCTTGCCTTTGTTTCAGCCTCGGCTTTTTCTTCCGCCCTTACTCTGGCTTGCATTTCCAATCCTGCTTTTGCTTCTACCTCGGCTTTGGCTCCAGTTTGAGCTTTTGTTTCTCTTTCAGACCTTAGCCTTGCCTCAGCTTCTAATCTGGCTCTTTCCTCAGCCTTAGCCCTTAATCCGACCTCGGTTTTTATCTTTTCTTCCACTTCGGCTTTGATTTCAGCTATCGTCTCAGAGTAAGTTTTTGACTTTTCCTCGGCCTCTGCTCTGATTTTCTCTACTGCTTCAGTATATGCTCTGGCTTTTTCCTCTGCTTCGGCTCTTGCCTTTGCTTCAGTCTCGGCTTTTTCTTCCGCCCTTACTCTGGCTTCATGCTCAGCCTTTATACTCTCTCTGGCTTTAGCTATCGATTCCGTATAGCCACTTCTTTCAGCTTTAGCTCTTGCCTTGGCTTCGGCTTTAGCGATTGCTCTGGCTGCTTTTTCAGCTCTCGCCTGTGCTTTTGCTTTCTCCCTTGCTTCATTCCTTGCCTGCGCCTGGGCCTGAGCTTCGGCTTTTGCTTCTGCAATTTCCCTAGCCTCAGATTCAGCTTTTAATCTCTCCTCCATTTCAGCTATTTTCTCAGCATAGGACCTGACCTTCTCTTCGGCTTCAATCCTGGCAATGGACTCAGATTCGGTCCTTGCCTTAGCATTTACTGCTCTTTCGGTCTTTGCTTTCAGTTTTTCTTCCGCCTCTGCTTTAATTCCAGCTATAGTTTCAGAGTAAATTTTTGACTTTTCCTCAGCTTCTGCTCTGGCTTTTTCTATTGCCTCGGCATAAGCTCTGTCTTTCTCCTTTGCTTCGGCTTGGGCTTTTTCTTCTGTCCTTGCCTTGGCTTGCGATTCCAACACCGCCTTTTCTTCGGCTCTGACTTTTATCTCAGATTCTGCTCTTAGCTTTTCATCTGCCTCAGCTTTGATTTCAGCTATTGTCTTAGCGTAAGTTCTTGATTTTTCCTCATTCTCTGTTCTGATTTTCTCTATCGCTTCGGTATAAGCTCTGGCTTTTTCCTCAGCTTCGGCTTTTGCCTTTGCTTCCGACTCAGCTTTGGCTTCAGTTTGAGCTTTTACTTCCCTCTCAAGCCTTAGCCTTGCCTCGGCTTCCAACCTTGCTCTTTCTTCGGCTTTAGCCCTTAAACCGGCTTCGGTTTTTAGTTTCTCTTCTAATTCTTCTTTAATTTCAGCTATGGTTTCAGTGTAAGTTTTTGACCTCTCCTCGGCCTCTATTCTGATTTTCTCTATCGCATCGGCATAAGCTTTGGCTTTTTCCTCAGCTTCGGCCTTTGCCTTTGCTTCTGACTCGGTTCTGGCTTCAATTAGTGCCTCTACCTCTCTTTCAGACCTTAGCCTTGCCTCAGCTTCCAACCTTGCTCTTTCTTCGGCTTTAGCCCTTAATCCGGCCTCGGTTTTTAGTTTCTCTTCTAATTCTTCTTTAATTTCAGCTATAGTTTCAGCGTAAGTTTTTGACCTCTCCTCAGCCTCTGTCGTGATTTGCTCTATCGTCTCGGCATAAGCTTTGGCTTTTTCCTCTGCTTCGGTTTTGATTTCGACTATCGTCTCAGAGTAAGTTTTTAACTTTTCTTCCGCCTCGGCTCTGATTTTCTCTATCGCCTCGGCATAAGCCTTTGCTTTTTCCTCAGCTTCGGCTCTTGCCTTTGCTTCAGCCTGGGCTTTTTCTTCCGCTCTTGCTCTGGCTTGCATTTCCAATCCTGCTTTTGCTTCTACCTCGGCTTTGGCTTCAGTTTGAGCTTTTGTTTCTCTTTCAGACCTTAGCCTTGCCTCAGCTTCTAATCTGGCTCTTTCCTCAGCCTTAGCCCTTAATCCGACCTCGGTTTTTAGCTTTTCTTCCACTTCGGCTTTGATTTCAGCTATCGTCTCAGAATAAGTTTTTGACTTTTCCTCGGTCTCTGCTCTGACTTTCTCTATCGCTTCTGCATAAGCTCTGGCTTTCTCTTCTGCTTCGGCTCTTGCCTTTGCTTCTACCTCGGCTTTGGCTTCCGCCCTTGTCCTTGCTTGTGTTTCCAACCCTGCCTTTTCTTCAGCTCTGACTTTTATCTCGGATTCAGTTCTTAACCTTTCCTCTGCATCGGCTTTGATTTCAGCTATCGTCTTTGAATAAGTTTTTGACTTTTCCTCCGCCTCTGCCCTGATTTTCTCTATCGCCTCGGCATAAGCTCTGGCTTTTTCCTCGGCTTCGGCTTTGCTCTTTGTTTCTAATTCGGCTTTAGCTTCAGCCTGAGCTTTTACTTCTCTCTCAGACTTCAGCCTTGACTCCGTTTCTGATCTTGCTCTTTCCTCGGCCTTAGCCCTTAATTCGACCTCAGCTTTTAACTTTTCTTCCGATTCTGCTTTAATTTCAGCTATCGTCTTTGAATAAGTTTTTGACTTTTCCTCGGTTTCTGCCCTGATTTGCTCTATTGCCTCGGCATATTCTCTGGCTTTCTTCTCTGCTTCTGTCTTTGCCTTTGTTTCGGCCCGGGCTTTTTCTTCAGCCCTTGCCCTAGTTTGCGATTCGTCTTTTAATCTTTCCTCTGTTTTAGCTATTTTCTCAGCAAAGGATTTGGCCTTTTCTTCGGCCTTAGTTCGAGCAATGGACTCAGATTCGACCCTAACCTCGGCCTTTGCTGCTTTTTCGGTCTCGGTTTTCAGTTTTTCTTCCGCCTCTGCTTTGATTTTCTCTATCACCTCAGCATATGCCCTGGTTTTTTCCTCTGCTTCGGCCCTTGCTTTTGCTTCGGCCTCGGCTTTTTCTTCTGCCCTTGTTCTGGCATTACGCTCGAGCTTTGCATTCTCCCGAGCATCGGCTATTGCATTGTTATAGACCCTTTTTTCTTCTTTGGCCTTAGCCCTGGCTTCGGCTTTGGCGAGTGCTCTGGCCTTAGCTTCAGCTTTGGCTTCGGCCCTTTTCTTTGCTCTTGCTTCGGCCCTGGCTCTTTTTTCAGCTTTGGCCAGGGCTTTCGCTTTCTCTTTGGCTTTTTTCACATTGAGACAAGGAATTAAAGGGTGGGCGGGCCAGTGTTTTTGCCCACATATATTGCAGGTTGGTACAAATTTGTCGTCTTGGGACGAATTAGTTGCTTGGTTAACTTCGGGAACATTCTGTTCTTTACTTTCAACTGTTTTATCAATATTCATATTGAACCCACAATCAAAATTACTATTCAAAGTTTCTGTTTTTTCGTTGTTTCTTTGTTAGTAAGCATTTAAGTAAAGACACAACTTCAGCCAGATATAGACCTGAACAACCCAAATGTTGTCTTGTGAGCTTTGGAAACATTATAAAATACCGCCAATTATCGACCTTTCCAAATTAAGATATATAACAACAAAATATCTACTTTTTTATATTAGCTTCCTCCTGAAGCAAAGAGGGTATAGACTATCCAATTGATACCTAATTGTAAAGAAAATTACCATATAGCGTTCAGGGATAAGTGCCAATTAGGCTAATAGAGACTCTAAGTACTCGGGCAGGGGTTAGCAAGTCATATTGTCAAGGCAGATTTGGGCATTTCTTTTTAAGCGTTCAAGGCCCAATCGCATAAAAACCGAACCTACAAAATTGGCTTCAAAATCATCTTCACTCATACTTAAAATTTGACGTAGATTAAGTTTGGCCCGGTCAGAAAAAAATTTGAATTGCCTGTTTTTACATACAGGGGCATTAGCTTGATAGGGGCAAGCGAGGACACATTCGTCACAGCCGAAGAGACGGTCACCGATTTTTTGGGCCAAATCGGTAGGTGTCTCGCCTTTACATTCAATCGTCAAATAACTGATGCATTTATTGGCGTCGAAATGGCCATCGGGTCGCAAGGCCCCTGTCGGGCAGGCACTTAAGCACTTATTACAGTTGAGACAGTTAACCTCGACTGGTTTATCGACCGGCAGTTTGAGACTGGTTATTATTTCTGCGAGGAATAGCTGGGACCCGAATTGGGGATTGATAAGCATATGATTTTTGCCGATGAAACCAAGGCCCGCGCGAGCGGCCATCGCTCTTTCGGCCAATGGAGCTGAGTCAACGCAAATTTTGAAGTCAAAGCCGGTGCAGACAACGGAAGCTATAAAATCAGCCAGCTTTCGCAACTGTTTTTTTATAAACGAGTGATAATCTTCATATTGGGCGTAGTTTGCCACCGTACCCATCGGGGCTGTGTCGTCTGGCAATAATTGCTCACAACATGGCGGGGTGTAATTTAAGCCAAGGCATATTATCGATTGAGCATTTTTTAATAGTTTGGCGGGATTTGTGCGTTTGTCGAGGTTATCCCGCATATAGTCCATTCGGCCAGCGAAGCCAGAGGCAAGCCAGTCGGTGAACAATTTGAACTGCCTGTCGTTGAGAGGGGAGGCATCTGTTATGCCGACCGAGTCAAAATCCAGTTGAAAGGCTTTTTGTTTTATATCCTCGGCCAAACCCATAATTGCTCAATTATACTAAATCCGGTTTGCAGACACCACAAAAACAATTGTGAACAAGAGGCAAAGACGTTATTATAGTTGCTATTAATCTAAGAGATAAAAGATATGACAGAAGAGTTAATCGGCATAATAGGCGGCACAGGTCTGGGTGATGCTCTGGCAGAGCATATAATTGACGGAGAATACTGCGATATCGAGACGCCGTTCGGCAGGCCGAGCACAGACATTATGGTCGGCAAATTAGGGGCAAAAAGAATTGCATTTCTCAATCGACACGGCAAGGGCCATAAACTTTCACCGAACGAGGTTCCGTTTTCAGCTAATATATTTGCGTTGAAAAAATTAGGTGTCCATACTTTGATATCAAGCGGTGCGGTTGGCTCACTTCGTAATGAAATTGCTCCGGGTGATTTGGTTATCGTTGACCAGTTTATTGATAAAACATTAAAACGGCAAAGCAGCTTTTTCGGTGGATTTGGAGCGGTGCACTGTGAGATGACTGAGCCGGTTTGCGGACGACTTCGAAAGCTACTTTGTGATGCGTCTGAGACAGTCAATATAAAGACGCATACAAGCGGTACATATATATGTATGGAAGGTCCACAATTTTCTACAAGGGCTGAATCGCTAATGCACCAGAAGTGGGGTGGTGATTTGATTGGTATGACGGCTATGCCGGAGGCAAAACTGGCCAGGGAAGCTCAAATCTGCTACGCCCTGATTGCACTGCCGAGCGATTATGACTGCTGGCGAGCACATAAAGAACAAAAGGACAAGCAGATACTTCTGAAAGAAATTAGGGAAAATCTTCAAACGGCAACTAATAATTGCCTGGAACTTATTAAGGCGGTCTTGCACGGCGGAAGCAGGCTTGTTAGCGAGGACTGTTCCTGCAGGAAAAGTCTGGATATGGCTGTGTGGACAGACCGGAGCCAAATCAAACCGGCAGATAAAGAAAAACTGAAATTGCTTTTTGAATAAATAAAGCACTTTTCGAAATTTCGGAGCAACTAATAAAAATCCTGAACCATCGATTAAAAATTTATTTGAAAGGATGATAAAAAATGAAAGGAATGATTATAAAAGTAATCTTTTTAGCAATTGTTGGATTTGTATTTGCTGCAGGCTGTGAAGAGCAAAGTATATCAAATGCAAAATCAAATATAAAAAGGAGTAGACTCATAGCTGTTGAAAATAAGCAGCTAAAGAAAGACTTAGAGAGATGCCAAGAAGAGACAGGAAAGCAAAAGGAGCTACTTGAACAATGTGAGGAGGCAAAAAAGGATATAGAAGAACAATCCGCCAAGAATATTGGAGACTTGTTTGATGGTATGTTGGGTGGCGTTCTTGAAGAAAATAGAGCACTGCGTGAGGAAAACGAGAATCTCATAACGGAGATAACAAAGCTCAAAGAAGAATTAGAAATACATAAGGAACCTACACCTCTGCCACATACGGAATAGCTGTCTCAAGAACATACATTTTGGGCGGCTTCTATACAATCGGGCAGTTTTTCGTGGGGGTAACGTTTCTGCATTGCCGATGAAACAAGTCCTACAAACATAGGGTGAGGCCTTAATGGGCGTGAAGTTAGACAAGGATGCGCCTGAGTAGCCATAAAAAACGGATGAGAGGGGATTTCGAGAATTTGCATAATGGGTTGATTGGGAGCTTTTCCGGAAAAAACCAGACCTGCTTTTTCCAGCCGCTCGACGAAACGGGGGTCAACCTCGTAACGATGTCTGAAGCGCATCCTGACAGAGCCGATTTGGCCGAAGAGCTTCCAGGCAAGTGTTTTGGGGGTTAATTCTATATCCCTTCCTCCGAGGCGCATATTTCCACCGAGCCCCTCTATTTTCTTCTGCTCCGGCAAAATATCGATTACCGGCTCAGGGCAATCAGGTTGAATCTCTGTAGAGTTGGCTTTTTTAAGTTCGCAGAGGTTTCGGGCAAATTCTATAACGGCCATTTGAAATCCGAAGCACAGTCCGAGGAAAGGGAGATTATTCAGCCTCGCATATTTTGCGCAGGCTATTTTCCCATCTGCACCGCGGGTACCAAAACCCCCGGGGACAATAATACCATCAACATCACCAAGACGCTCGGCTGCATTGCCGTTGGTAATTTCGGTTGTTTCAATCCATTTTATTTTTGTCCTGCAACCGAGTGCGATACCGGCGTGCTCAAGGGCATTGATTATCGAGGCATAGCTATCGCGGACAGCGGTGTATTTGCCTGTGATGCCGATGATTATTTCGCGATTTACGGAATCCATCTTGTCGGTGAAATCACACCATTTGGCCCAGGCCTTGCGTTCGTGGCGGAGATTGATTCTGTCCTCTATTTTGAGCAGCCGCAAGACCTGAAAATCCAGGCCTGCGTCTCTGAGCATAGCTGGTATCATATAGATGCTGGCAGAATCGGGCAGAGAGATAACTCTTTCAAGGGGGACATTACTGTAGATGCTTATCTTCTCTCTGACCTTTTCGGTTACAGGACCGACTGCTCTGCAGGCAATGATGTTCGGCTGAACACCGCATTGCATAAGCTGCTTGATACCCAACTGTGCGGCTTTTGATTTTTGCTCGCCGAGGGTTTGGGGTTCCAAAATATATGTCAGAGCTACGAAGCAGCAGCTATTGGGGCCTTCTTCGTAGGCAAGCTCGCGCATCGCCTCGATGTAATAGGCGTTTTCCAAATCACCGACAGTCCCGCCGATTTCGACAAATACCATATCGGCATCGCTTTCGGCTGCAAGTCTGCGAAGCCTGAGTTTGACTTCGCCGGTAACGTGCGGAATCATCTGGACGTCTCTGCCGAGATAATCGCCGTGACGTTCCTTGTTGAGAACATCGTTGAAGATTTGGCCCGATGTGCAGAAGTTTGCCTTTGAGAGGTTCTGGTCGAGCATTCTCTCATAAGTGCCTAAATCCATATCGCATTCCATACCATCATCGAGGACAAATACCTCGCCGTGGCGGAAAGGATTTAGCGTGCCGGAGTCGATATTCAAATATCCTTCGAGCTTGATTGGAGCAACTTTGAGGGCTTTATCCTGCATAAGTTTGGCCAGGCACGATGAGAAAATTCCTTTTCCCAGGCCGCTCATCACTGTGCCCATGACAAAGACATATCGGGTCTTTCCTTTTTTATAGCCGGGCGGAAGTGGTGAGAAAAACTCACTATCCGTTGAAACATCCCTGACAGAAGCTAATAAATCTTTATCTTTGGTCATAGATTTTCCTTTTTCATTTTAAGGCTTTCCAAGGCTACTTTTATATCTTTTGACGAACTCTGCGTATTGTTCCGGTGTATCTATACCGTCGCAGGTGTGGTTAACTTTGGCGACCAATATACTGAAGCCGTTTTCAATAGCACGCAATTGCTCAAGTCTTTCGATTCTTTCCAACGGAGTCTGTGGTAATTTCGTAATCTTCAGCAAAAAATCTTTTTGATAAGCGTAAATTCCAATGTGGCGTAAATACTGGCGAACTTCGCCCACTCCAGTTTTTTCTCTATCATAAGGAATAGGAGCACGTGAGAAATATATCGCCCTATTATTGCAATCAGTAACGACCTTTACAATATTGGGGTTGGTGATTTGGTTGGCGTTCTGGAAATCGGCGGTGAGTGTGGCCATCGGGCAATCGGGATTATCTATTAAAATCTGGGCGACTCTGTCGATATTGGCCGGGTCGATTTCAGGCTCGTCGGCCTGGAGGTTCACGACGATATCGACATCGATATTGGCAACGGCTTCGGCGATGCGGTCTGTGCCGCTTGCACAATCGGGACTGGTCATAATACATTCGGCGCTGAAGGATTCGGCGGCATCGATGATTCGCTTATCGTCGGCGGCGATAATTACTTTATTGGGTAATTTGGCGAGGCAGGCGCGTTCATAGGTGTGCTGGAAGAGGAATTTGCCGGTATCTTTGGCGAGAACTTTAGCAGGAAATCTTGTAGAACCGTAACGAGCAGGTATACAAACATAAACTTTCACAAATGACCTTCCCGGCAGCAGAATTCGGTCAAAAAACTACTGTCAGAGTATATTAGGCAAAATAGAAGACTTTGTCAACAGGCGAAAATATTTTCTTTACGATTCGGTATTGACAAAAACTGCAAGATATGGTAAATTATAATTATGCAGATTAACCGAATCAATTTGTTTGGTTGGTGGTGGCCTGCGGAATAAATCCGGCAGGCGGCGGTAATTTGCTGTTATAAACTTATTTAGATTCTTTAAGAAGGCGGCCTGTTGGAAAAACAGGCCGTTTTTTTATTTGTATTTACGAGGATTTGCGGATAAAAATGGGCTTGGCCATGCCTGAGGGCATTGCAATAAGAGGTAAAAGTATGGATAATTACAGAGAAATAATAGCCGACGCTAAAGCGGGGCAAATTGTGCCTGTCGTTAAAGAAATCGATATGGACGAGCCGGTGGATTTTTTTGCCAGGCTGAGCGACTACGGCCGGAGTAAAAATTGTGCCTTGTTCGAAGCAAGCGATTACCTGGCGGAAAATGCGCTGAGCTTCGGCACGGCAAGGCCGGCACTCTACCTTACCGGCACCGGTGCTGATTTTACCATTAAAGCTCTTAGCAACACCGGCAGACGGATGATAGGGTATTTATTCAGCAAGAGGATAAAAAGCTTTGATTTTTGCGAATCGGTGGAGTTCGGCCCGGAAACAATCAGCGGTCGAATCAAACAAGACGAAAAAGTAATAGATGAGCAGGCACGGCTACAAAGCACAAACCAGATGGATGTATTGCGGGCGGTTGCGTTCAGTTTCAGCTTGGCAAGCAAACCATTCCGCGTAACCTGCGGGCTGTTAGGAGCGATAAGCTACGATTTTATAGACCAGTTCGAAAAGCTTCCTCCGAGCGAAGATGACTTGCTCGGTAATCCCGATTATGAACTTTATTTTGCCGATAATATCTTTCTGTGTGACCACAAACAAAATAAAGGTTACGTTATTGTCAATTGCGTGATAACCGACGGCGACCGTGAAGCAGCGATATCCGAGGCGCAGGAGTGTTTCGAATACTATTTTAACATTGCAAAAACAGACGCCCCGAAGGGACAAAAATATACGGGGCCGCTAACTGCAGCTTCAACCGATACCAATCAGGAAACATACGAGGAAATAGTCCGCACCGCAAAGCAGCATATTATCGATGGTGATATATTTCAGGTGGTCCTCAGCAGAACAATAACCGAGCCTTCTCCTGATGAGCCTTTGGACGTTTACAAGCGTCTTAGAAAATTGAATCCTTCGCCATATATGTTCTATTTGAATACACCGAACACGATATTGATAGGTTCCAGCCCGGAGCTTAATCTGCGTGTCAGCGGCGGTAAGAAGCGTGCTGTAGAGATTCGGCCGATAGCAGGCACAAAGCCGCGCGGCTGGGTCGGAGATAAAATCGATGCAGATACTGATTTTCGATACGAGGCAGAACTGAAACTTGACCATAAAGAACTGGCTGAGCATATAATGCTTGTCGATTTGGCGAGAAATGATATTGCGAGGGTGGCTGAGCCGGGCAGCAGAATAGTAACAGAACTGTTAATAGCGGAAAAATACGCATCGGTTCAACATCTGGTAAGCAACGTCAAAGGAACACTGTCAAAAGGCCTCGATGCATTGAGTGCGTATCTTGCCACGATGAATATGGGGACGCTTACAGGAGCTCCGAAGATTGAAGCGATGAAAATAATCCGTCAGCTTGAAAAGACCAAACGTGGATATTACGGCGGAGCTGTTTGCTATCTGACGGTTGACGGCCAGTTCGACAGCTGTATTACGATAAGGAGCCTGCAGGTCAAGGAGCACACTGCTTTCGTTCGGGTCGGCGCAGGTATCGTGCACGACAGTGTTCCGAAGACCGAATTCGAAGAGACGGAGCATAAAGCCAATTCCTGTTTGCGCGCGATTCGCGGAGAGTAAAAAGGACATGATTCTATGAAAGAAAAAACGAGAAAAGTTTTGTTTATCGATAACTTCGATTCATTCACATACAATCTGGTGGATGATTTCTGCAAGCGCAACTGCGATGCGAAGGTTTATCGGGCTGACACCGAACTGGAAGACCTCAAGCAGGTGGTTGACGAGTTCAAGCCCGACCTTCTTGTGATTTCGCCTGGACCTGGGACACCGGATACAGCGGGTGTATCGCTCTCAGTGGTGGATTATTTCAAGGGGAAAGTGCCGATATTCGGCGTCTGCCTTGGCCATCAAGTGATTGCACAGTATTTCGGCGGGAAAATCAGCCATGCCCCTGCACCGATGCATGGCAAGCCCTCGCGAATAACACACAACAGCAAAGGTATATTCGCCGAGATAGAAAATCCGCTGCAAGCGGGACGATATCATAGTCTGTGCTGCTATATACAGGAACTGCCGGAGTGCCTGGAGCAAACGGCAGAGTTCGAGGGGATTGTTATGGCAGTAGAGCATAAAGAGCTGCCGATATTCGGTGTGCAGTTTCACCCGGAAAGTATTCTAACTCCTGCAGGCGGCAAGATAATCGAAAACATTTTGTCAATCGCAGTGGAAAGACGTAAAAAATGAGGTACCGGTAATGGCAGCAATAACTGAATATATCGAGTTTTTATTACAGAACAAAGACCTGAGCTTTGAGCAGGCAGAGCGACTGCTGGATGTCATCTTCGAAGGCGAGGTCAGCGAGGTTCAGGTTGCGGCGTTTCTTACGTCAATGCGGATTAAGGGCGCTACGGCGGCGGAACTGGCGGGGCTTGCCAGATCGCTGCGAAACCACGCCATCCCTGTAAAAGTTGGCATCGATAATCTGGTAGATACCTGCGGCACCGGTGGCGGGGCAGTTAAAACATCTAATATATCAACAGCATCAGCGATAGTAGCTGCTGGGGCAGGAGTTTACGTAGCCAAGCACGGCAATCGCGGGATAACCAGCAAGTGCGGCTCGGCTGATGTTCTTGAGGAATTAGGTGTCAAAATATATGCCGGTGCCGAAGTAGTGGCAGAATGCGTAAGGCAGGCGAACATTGGTTTTATGTTTGCACCGGCATTCCATCCGGCAATGAAATATGTTCAGCCAATCCGCAAGAGTCTCGGCTTTAGAACTGTATTCAACATTCTTGGGCCTTTGGCCAATCCGGCCAATGCGCAGAGACAGGTGCTGGGTGTGGCTGATGAGAACCTGATGGAAACAATAGCTGAGGCCCTTAAGCTGCTGGGCACAAAAGTCGCAATGGTCGTTCACAGCAACGGAATGGATGAAATAAGCACCACAGGAGTCACAAAGATAACAGAATTAAAAGAAGGCCGAATCGAACAACGTGAACTAAACGCAGAAGATTTGGGAATTCCGCAAGCCAATATGGATGATTTGAAAATAAGCGATGTAAGGCAAAGCGCCAAAGCTCTGAGAGAAATACTAAGCGGTAAAGAATGCGGGCCACGCAGGGATATCGTTATTCTAAACGCCGCTGCTGCAATAATAGTCGCAGGATTAGCGGGTGATTTCGAATCGGCAATCAAATTAGCGGACTCCTCAGTCAGCGACGGCAAAGCATTGGCCTGCCTGGAAAAGTTAATCGAAGTATCAAACAGCAAATGAGTAGATAAGTGAATGTTGATAGTGAAAGTTAAAATTTGCGGTCTGACCAATTATGAAGATGCTTCAGCGGCAATGGATATGGGTGCAGACCTGCTTGGTTTTAACTTCTATCCGAAAAGCCCAAGGTACATTGCACCGGTAGATGCAGCGAAGATAATAAATAAATTGCCTGGTTTTATAGATATTGTCGGTGTCTTTGTAAATGAACCAATTGAACAAATCAACGATACACGAAACCTGTGTCAGTTAAACTGGGTTCAGCTACACGGTGATGAAACTCCGGAATTTTGCAACGAGTTTCGTTCTCATGATGTGAAAGTAATGAAAGCAATACGCGTAAAAGACCAAACGGATGTCGAAAGAGCGGAAGACTTTTTTACAGACGCGATTTTGCTGGATGCTTTCGACCCTAAGAAGTACGGCGGGACAGGTGTAAGCTTCGACTGGAACATTATTGGGCATATCGGCAAGCGCATTTTTTTAGCCGGCGGGATAAATCCCGATAATGCAGCCAAGGCCGTTGAGCTGGGAGTTTACGGAATCGATGTATGCAGTGGTATCGAAGCCAGTCCCGGGAAAAAAGACAAAAAATTAATGAAGAAATTATTTGAAAGTATACATCATTTGAGAGGGTAGGGAATCAATTATGAAATATAAAGGCAGATTCGGAGATTATGGCGGCTTCTACGTTCCGGAAGTTTTAATACCGGTGCTGGAAGAATTAGAGCAGGCATTTTATCGCTTTTATGAAGATGAGCAATTTATATCTGAGCTGGCACAGCTTTCGCGAGATTATGCAGGCAGGCCAAGCCCGCTTTACTACGCGGGCAGATTCAGCGATTATGTCGGCTTTAAGGTGTATCTAAAAAGGGAAGACCTTCTACACGGCGGAGCACACAAGGTCAACAACACACTCGGCCAGGGGCTTTTGGCAAAATATATGGGCAAAACCAAACTCATTGCCGAGACCGGTGCTGGCCAGCACGGCTTGGCAACGGCGATGATTGGCGCTTTGTTCGGAATGGAGACGAAAATCTTTATGGGTGTAACAGATATTGAGCGTCAAAGCGTCAATGTTCATAAGATGAAACTGTGCGGTGCGGAAGTCGTACCTATTGAAGGCGGAACAGGGACACTCAAAGATGCTATCAACGACGCCCTTCGGTACTGGACGGCTCACGTTACTGATACGTTTTACCTTTTCGGCTCAGCGTGCGGGCCGCATCCATATCCGACAATAGTTAAACATTTTCAGATCTGTATCGGCAAAGAAACGAAGCAGCAGTGCCTCGAACAAATTGGCAGATTACCAGATATGATTGTTGCCTGTGTGGGGGGCGGCAGCAATGCGATAGGTATCTTTTCGGCTTTTCTGGATGATAAAGATGTGAAGCTAATCGGTGTTGAAGCCGGTGGCAGGAGTCTGGCCGGCGGCAAACATGCCGCAACGCTTGTAGCCGGGCGATTGGGCATCCTGCATGGGGCAAAATCCTATCTGCTACAAGACAAAGAAGGACAGGTTTACGAAACGGAATCAGTAAGCGCCGGATTGGATTACCCGGCTGTCGGACCGGAGCACTGTTTATTGAAAGACACCGGCAGGGCTGAATATGTTGCTGCGGAAGATGCTGAGGTGCTCGATGCATTCGAACTGCTGAGTAAAAGTGAGGGAATACTACCGGCCCTGGAAAGTGCACACGCTTTGGCCTACCTTATGAGTCAAAAGGGAAAGTTAGGGCCGGAACAAATAGTAGTAGTAAGTCTTTCCGGCCGAGGTGATAAAGATGTTTCGATTGTGGAAAAACATCGACCTTTACAAAGGGCAAGTGATTTATGAAAACATACAAAGAACTTTTTTCAGAACTGGACAGAACTGCATTGATACCGTTTTTTGTAATCGGCGACCCTGATTTTGATACAAGTGTGCGAATCGTCAAAACAGCTATCGATGCCGGGGCTGATATCTTAGAGCTCGGAATACCGTTCTCAGACCCTATAGCAGACGGGCCAACAATTCAAAAGGCCGATATTCGGGCAAGGAACAGCGGAATGAGTGTCGCAAAAGCGATGGAATTTATCCGAAAGGTCAAAGATTACAAGGACATCCCAATAGGACTATTGATGTATTACAATCTTATTTACCAGTATGGAACGGAGAAGTTTTTCGACGATTTTCACAAGGCAGGTGTCAACAGTGTTTTAGTCGCTGATTTGAGTATCGACGATGCGGATGAAATAATCGGCCCTGCTGCTTCAGCGGGACTTGATACTGTCTTTATGGTTACCCCCAATACCGACACGGAGAGAATGAAACGAATTGTCTCCAGGACAACAGGTTTTATTTACACAGTATCGCTATTCGGCGTAACGGGCAGCAGAGAGAAGCTCTCTGATATGGTCGAAGGACTGGTTCAAAAGCTAAAAAAAATGACTGACGTTCCGATTTGTGTAGGCTTTGGAATCAGTAAACCCGAACATGCGGCGGCAGTTGCGGCAACAGGTGCGGACGGCGTAATAATCGGCTCCAGGATTGTGCAGCTAATTGAAGAGAATTTGGACAACAAAGAGAAGTGCCTATCTGAAATTTCAACCTTTATAGGTGAAGTCAGAAAAGCAATCGAAAAAGCAAGGTAAAGCGCCAAGGTTTTTCCCGTCCTCGCTGCATCATCGTGATATTGTTGGCGTATGTTAGTCACCACGAGGAGGAATAGGTCTTGGCCTGGAACAACAACGGCGCCAAATATCTTTGATATCCTCTCGAATATCCTGAATCTGTGTCTCAATAGTTCTTGTTTGTTCAATAAAATCCTTGTTCATATCCGCAACCGTATTCTGTAGCTGTTGATAGTCGCTTTTCATGTCTTCTGCGGTTTTATCAAGGTGTTTGATGCTCTCATTCAGTTTGATGTTGCTTTCGAAAACCTGCTTTTCGAGGTTTTTGAGCCGGTTTTCAGCCTCGGCATCATACTCGAGCTTCTTGAGTTTGGCACGTGACTCGACCTGGCTTTCCCAGACTTCCCTGTCTTGCTTAATTTTTTTTATTTCATTATCTACCTGAGCCACTTTTTCCTCATCCGCACCCGCATTCAGAAGAGCCTGCTTTGCCTTTTCGTAGCAGCGAATGACCTGGATGAAATCGTCAGGGTCGTCTGAGAAATCCCAGGTCCGGGCCTTAAAATACTCGGCAAGCTGAGCATAATACCGCGACTCGGGGACAATCCTGGTAGTAAGCGTGCGAGAGTCTATCTTCTTTTTGGTATATGACCTTGTAACAAGCGTGCTGTCGCTGGTTTGCTCAACGACAACCTGGTTTTTGTCGTCGCTGAGCAGCCGGCCGGAAACAACGTTGCCGTCACGTAAGTAGAAGTCGGCCATTGTCACGGTATCCACTCTCGGTTTTGATTTTGCAGCAAAGGTGTTTTCAGATGCGAGACTGCTTTTATTCGGCTCACTGATTGCAGCCGCAAAGCAGATTGAAAATAACAAAAGTGTTATTGCTGCATTTTTTAGAGAGATAATACGCTTCATTTTTTTCTGCCTCCAAATTGATGTTTTTTAAACGGGGTGCAATTATAACGAAAAACCAGGTGAATTGGAAGTATAGAAAAATCTAACGATTATTCCCTGACCATCAGATATGCACGGATAAGCTCTGCTATGCTCCAGGCCTGAGCGATACAGCCCCTCGGCCTGTGAGGTGCATCACCATCGAATATCTCACAGAGCTGTCCGAGACACCCGTCTTTTGTTAGATGCTGCAATAGGGGGCGGATAAATTCGGCTGCCTTTTTCTTGCTTTTTTGACTGAAACCATTGACCTTCAGATAGCTTTCCACGAATGGTCCGAGCAGATACGGCCAAACCGTTCCCTGGTGATAAGCTTCGTCACGCTGTTTTTGGGGGCCTATATATGTGCCTTTATAGCGACTGTCTTCGACGTTTAACGTTCTCAGTCCAAAAGGTGTAAGCAGGTTTTTTTGCACCACATCGACTACGGCTTTTTGCTCCTTCTCAGACAGAGGTGAAAATGGAAGTGAAACAGCGAATATCTGGTTCGGTCGAAGACTTGCATCAGCTGAACCATCCGGCAGAATACAATCATAAAGATATCCTGTTGCCTCATTCCAGAACAGCTTGCGAAAGCTGGCCTTGACTTTATCTGCCATAGCGTGATAAAGCTTTGCGTTCTCGATATCCTGACAGTCATAAAATTGTGCGAGCCAGCAAAGGGCGTTATACCAAAGTACGTTAACCTCAACGGCTTTTCCGTGACGAGCAGTGAAAGCCACTCCATCGTATTTAGCATCCATCCAGGTCAGCTGCGTCTGCTCATTACCTGCGGTTATAAGACCGTCGGCCTCAGCACGAATGTCAAGCCGTGTGCCATTGTTGTAGGAGTCTATGACACATCGGATTACCGGCAGAAGCTGCTGGGTAAAGGTTTCTGAATCGCCGGCCGCGTTCAAATATTGAAAAGCTGCGTTGATAAACCAGAGAGAAGCGTCTATGCTGTTAAAGTAGGCGGTGTTGCTGTAGTCATCGAACCGATTCGGAATCATACCTTCATCAATTGCTGCGGCGAAGGTTGTCAAGACCGATTTTGCCTCTTCAAATCTTCCGGTTGACAGCAGCAGCCCCGGCAAGGCTACAAAAGCATCTCTGCCCCAGTCTGCAAACCAGGGGAAGCCTGCTAAAATAGTGGTTCGTGATTCGCAACCCTCAGACGGCTGGCGTTTTGCAATGAACTGGTCCGCAGCTAAATAAAGTTTTTGCAGTTTTTCATCCTTATTTCCCGCAGCGGCAATTACACTGCTCTGATGTTTCAATAAATCCTCGCGAACTGCTTCAATATCCGCCTTTTCTTTGAGCATGTCGGATGCAGCTTTATCGCTGCTGCCTAAAGTAGCCCAGAAAACAATTCTGGTTGGCGAATCTATCGCTCCCTTAAAGAAGCCCGGCGTCCACAAATCTTCGGTAAAATCCTGGCCTCTTCGTTCATCATTGCGATATAAGAAATTGAACCACCATTGCTGGTCATTTTCGAATTTCATAGATGAGCAGCTCAAAAACAATTCACAGCTGCCCGGTATGTCGTGGCGAAGCAGCAAGCCCACATCAAGCCAGGCAGCGGAAATGTGAGCATAGGATTTTTGAAGTGTGTGGAAATCCCTCAAGCCGATAAAGGGTCGCAAAACAAACTCCAGGGGGCTTCGCACAGCAGTAAAGTCATATACTAAAGCGACAACATCCGCATCGCGGAGAAGATATACTGATTTAGTCAATTGCAGCTGCGGCAGTTGATAATCAAAATTGGCAGCGATATCCCGACGGAACTGCTTTAAAAACGTAAAGCCCTCCGGGGCGAATTTTCCACTGAATTCAAAGGTTGAAAGATTAAAAACATTTCCATTCGATATCACCATTTCCAGGCAGTTTGCCAGCGTCATTATCCTGTTAGTGGGAGGGCTAAGCGAGCCGATAAGCAAACCGTGATACCTTCTGGTATTACAGCCGACAATCGTTGATGACGCGTAGCTACCGCGCTCGTTGGTCAACAGCCATTCTTTAGTCAGCAAATCCTCAATACTTTTTTTGTCTAACGGTATTGAGACAATTTCATCGCTGTTGGTTTTTTGTAGCGTCAACACAATTTTACTTCCAAAAATATCATCACGGTAAAACCCAACCCCCGTCGCTTCAAGTAGCAGCAAGCGAATCAGGACAGGTAACCCGCTGTTTGTGTTTCCAAATTGAGCGAGTCTTTATTTTTCGACAGGCCACAAGATGTGTTCCCTGTTGTCCCCCCGGAGCACCGTTTGTGGAGATTGCCCAACACATTCATAAAGTTAATATAAGAATCGTAAGGTGAATCATAGGGATTAAAGTATTTATGCACATCGCCATCGGCAAAGTATTTTGTACACATATAATAAAAATGGTCTGAGGTCTGCAATTTTCGCCAGTCTGTAATGATTTTATCGTCGGAGGCTTTTTTGACGTCCTTTTCAAGCCGGTAAAGCTCATGAAGAGCGTTTGATTGCATTGCGTTTCCAAGCCAGGCTGAGAGGTCTCTTTCGATATCGGCCCAGCTTATCAGATGCGGCACATCAACCGTATCAACGGGCTGAAACAACTGAACTACCTCGCTGGGAGTTTTGAAATCGTTATTAGGGTTTTTTAAGACCTGTTCCGGCAGATGCCTCATAAAGTCGAATATGCCGGTATCCTTCCATTGGTGTTCGCCGAATGTCTCATAGTCCATAAAGAGGTTGATGACATCTCCGCTAATATTATTTATCCATGCAGTGAACTTATCTGCTGTTAACGGCCACTGTGACCAATCACGGTTTGAAAACCTAAAGGCGATATCATCGCTGAGCTGATAGTTCTTCAACAGCAGTTTTAGTTTGTTGCATCCTTTCGGGCGATAGAGAAAATTGGGGCTTCTAAAGCCGAGGATATGGTCTGCCCCTTCAGCCATTATCGCATCGAATTTGCCTGTTGACTCGATAAGGGCAGCGAGTTCATTATTATATATCAACTCTGTATTTCTAAAAACCTTCGGCTTTTGGCCAAACAAATGCTCGATAGTTTCAGTGTGCTTATTTATCTGCTCTATGAATTCATCGTACGAGTAAAGATAGCTTAAACTGTGATAATACGTTTCAGCCAGGAACTCCACGCAGCCGGTTTCCGCCAAGGCGTCAAAAGTGCTGATAACTTCAGGCGTAAAGAGCTGGAGCTGTTCCAGTAATACGCCGGTCAAGCTGTATGCTATCTTGAATTCACCCTGA
>Ga0315544_1000937_pt1 | contig 24496 bp, 23 predicted proteins | sample SalMarSW160130MG_2_FD_202543 | JGI IMG/M metagenome (GOLD analysis project Ga0315544, IMG submission 202543) | Salt marsh sediment microbial communities from the Plum Island Ecosystem LTER, Massachusetts, United States - Salt Marsh Sediment SW1601-130 ... | reverse complement strand
TGGGCTGGCCCTACGTTTTGGAGTCTAACCTTAGCGTCAGCGAAGGCGTAACCTTGACCGTCCCGGCAGGGACTGTGGTGAAGGGTGGCGCGGGTTATGTTGACATCACGGTGAGGGGGACTCTGGATGTTCAGGGGACAGCGGCTAATCCTGTCGTGTTCACCTCCTATCGCGATGACGAGCACGGCGGAGACAGCAACGGAGATGGTCCGAGCGTCGGCGAGGCGGGAGACTGGGGCTGCATCAGGTTCGAGAACGGCGACAACGTCCTGGAACACTGCCTGATGCGGTACGGCGGAGGTTCTGAGATGGACGCGTTGGTATCTCTCTATCAATGCAGCCCTACGGTGCGAGACAACGTCATCGAGTACTCGACTGTCCATGGCATCAAAGGGTATGAGATGACTGCGGGGGTGATTTCGCACAACACCATCAGGGAGTGCGACAACTACGGCATCTATCTGGACGAGTCCTCGCCGACAATTTCCGACAACACCATCAGGGATAACGGGAAAGGCGGGATTTACCTGGACGAATCGTCTCCCGCTATCACAGGCAATTGTTTCTTGGTCAATGCCATCGGCATCTTCGTTTACCGGACCAGTAACCCATCTGTGTCCAATAATGACTTCGTCGAGAATACAGACTATGGCATCAGGAACGACACCACGAGCACCGTAGCGGCGCAGCAAAATTGGTGGGATGATTCCTCCGGTCCCTCTGGGTCGGGTCCAGGCAGCGGAGACGCGGTGAGCGACTACGTTGACTACTCAGACTGGTCAGATGGGCCATATTGGCGAGGAAGAATAGCCACAGTCTCGATTTTGGAAGATGATGCAGTCCGCCTGAGCTGGGAAGGCCTCTGCTCTATTCGGTACACTGTTCTCTACACGGATGACCTAACCAGCGGCGAGTGGCTGCCGGTTGGTGGCACTCAGTGGACCATCGCCGATTCCCCGTGGGAAGGAGATAATATCACGGGGGTTCGCCAGCGATTCTATAGGGTCATGGCGGAGTGAGGAGACGGCGAAGAGCCGTAATCGCCTTTTGTGCTCTTCTGTCCGGCAGATTGTGGCCAGGTCAACGCGCGAGCCCGTGAGTTCCTACTGGCCGACAGGGAGGGCTAAGCGTCTTCTTCTGCGCCGCGCGATGCGGGAGGAAAGGCATACGTCACTCCGGAGGTATGAGGATATGAGGTGTCTTCTCATTTGTGCGTCTGTTTTTTGGTTGAGCCTTTCGATGCTGGGGAGCTTGTGCGCGGGCGAGCGCCCGGGGGTTGTTTGGCTGGAGACCGAGAGTTTCGAGCACCCGGGGGGATGGTCAAACGATCCGCAGTTCGTGGACGTTATGGGTTCGCCGTACCTCCTCGCGACGGGAGTTGGCGAGCGTGTCGGGGATGCGGTGACTCATGCGGAGATACCAACCGCCGGCGATTATCGCCTATGGGTGCGCTGTAGAGACTGGCTGCCAGAGTACAGTCCGGGGCAGTTTCGGGTTCGCGTCAACGGAGAAGCCTCTCCAACGGTTTTCGGGAAAGCTGACGATGACCGATGGCGGTGGGTTGACGGAGGGCTGTTTTCGCTCGGGGCGGGGAAGGCGGAAGTTCGGCTGCAAGATATAAGCGGGTGGTGGGGTCGCTGCGATGTAGTTGTGTTGACCGACGATGAGAGCTTTAAGCCGGCGGATGACCCTTACGTTCTCGAAGAGCAGCGACGCGAGTACTTCAAACCCTACCGCAGCGCGGATGTAAAGGGACACCGTGACGTTGTGGTGATAGGTGGAGGGCTTGCGGGCAGCGCCGCCGCTATCGCCGCAGCGCGAGACGGCTGTTCGGTCGTTCTTATTCAGGACCGGCCGGTTCTGGGAGGAAACGCTTCTTCGGAGATAGACGTGGCGCCGGGAGGTGATTGCTCGAACGAACCGCTCGACCCGTCTGAAACCGGAATCATTGAAGAGTTCTACCTCGGGACAGATCGTGGTTTTGACCATGATTGGTCGGGCGCCATCGAGGGAGTTGTGCGGGATGAGCCGAACATTGACGTTCATCTGAATACCCGCGCCATCAACGTCGTCATGAGGGATGCCGCGATGATCGCAGGAGTGCTCGCCACGGACGTGCGCTCGGGAAAGCGAATGCTTTTTCCGGGGAAGATTTTCATTGACTGCACGGGGGACGGCTGGATCGGCTTTTGGGCAGGAGCGGAGTTTCGCAAAGGGAGGGAGTCGCGGTCGGAGCTCGGCGAATCGCTGGCGCCCGAAAAGGCTGACGTGTACACAATGGGAAATACTCTGATGGTCGCGTCCTTCGAGGAGGAATCGCCGGCGCCCTTTGACTGTCCGAAGTGGGCGTACCAATGGAAATCGCCGCAGGATTTCAATTCGAGCGGCTTTCACTTTCCTTTGCAGAAAATGCAGTACCCGTCCGGGGTTCCGAACGAAGAAACGCTTTTCCGTTTCACGCATGGCGGGGGCTTCTTCGGGAAGCAATTCGCCCGCAAGCGTCCCGCCGAAGGGGAGGCGAGAGCGGCGCACCGGTCCATGCCAATCACTCCGCCGCACTATCAGAGCTTCGAGAAAGGAAAAGGATACCTTCCACGAAACAAGGACGGCGGCTTTTTCCAGTGGTGGGTGGAGCTCGGCGGTGCGGAGGATACAATCTACGATGCGGAACATGTTCGCGACGAGCTCTTCCGGGTGAACCTGGGGCTGTGGAACTATGTGAAGAATTACTCTCCAAAATATAGTGAAGCAAACAAGAATCGGCGGCTGGTGTGGATAAATTATGTGCCGGGGAAGAGAGAGTCGAGGCGGATCATCGGAGACTATATTCTGACGCAATGGGATTACGCGGACCGGGTCGTCCACGACGATAATGTCGCTTACGGCGGCTGGGGCGTTGATGTCCACCATCCCAACGGCTTCTGGAAAAAAGGTCCGATGTACTACAACGCGTACAGGGGACATAAGGTAAGCATTCCGTTTCGATGTCTCTACTCGAAGAACATTGCCAACCTCCTCATGGCAGGGCGGGACGTTTCGGTTTCGCACATCGCCCTGGGAGGCGTTCGTGTGATGAGAACCACATGCTTGATGGGGCAGGCCGCCGGGACCGCTGCTGCCCTCTGCGTCGAGAAGGGGGTCCTTCCGCGCGCGGCAGGGAGGCTTCACATCAAGAACATCCAGCAGCGATTGCTCAAGGAGGGGGCCTACGTTATGGGCCGGAAAAACGAGGACGCGGCGGATCTCGCTTTGAGGGCGACCGTGAGGGCTTCGAGCGTCAAAACGATTGACGACCCACGGCGCACGTTTCCGCGTGCCCAGACACCCTTGATTCACGACCTCAATATGCAGCGCGCGGTAATGTTTAGGCCAGCTTTTGACAGGATTGACAGGATTGCAGTTTATTTGAGCTCCTCGAACGAGAGCGCAACGTCCGTGAACCTCGCGCTGCGGTTTGCAGAGACATTCGGTGATTTCTCTTCACGAACGGAGCTGGCGACCGCGGAAGCCACCGTTCCTGCGAAAAGCAAAGGGTGGGTCGCTTTCAGCCTGCGGCAAACCGTTGACGCGGGGAAGTACTACTACGTGGTTCTTCCTCCCACGAAAGGGGTTCAATGGGAGCTTTTCCCGGTTCTGGTTGAGAACACCTGCCGAGCGTATGGCGGGCCCAATTGGACGCCGCGAGAGGAGTGTTACAAGTTCAGGCTGTCGCCTGGCGACCAGCCAAAAGTGCCAGACGCCGCGACAATTCTGCTTTCTCCGGAGAATGTCAACGATGGCTTCAACCGCGCAGTCAATGGTGTGCCGCACTCGTGGGGCCCGGACCCGGAGGAGCCACTCCCGCAATGGGTCGAGCTGCGGTTTGATAAGCCACAGCGATTCAACACCGTCCACGTAACATTTCAAACGGCACCCCTATCCTGCCCGGACTACAGTATTGACTTAGCTGAAGGCGGTGGGTGGCGCACCGTGCTGGGCGTGAAGGAGAACCGGAAGCGGAGAATCGTCCATACCTTTGAAAGGGTCGTCTCACACAGAATCCGGTTGGTCCTCAAGGCTCCTGCCCGAGACAACGAGCGCAATAGCCCCCAGGTCTGTGAAATCCGTGTGTACAACGAGGCCGTCTCTGACGACTGAAGCGTTAAGTACAGCTATATGTTTTGCGTCCGAGCGATGTCGGTGCGCCTTTCTATGAGCGGAGGGCCGCATGGCCGCCTGCCCGTTCGTGGAGGCATTTCTATTCAGGTGTCGCCCGAAGGTATGGACAGACTGACCGCCGTGTTCAGCGGGCCGAGCCCGAACATCCTTGATAGGCGAAACCGTCGTTGGAGCGACATAGGAGCGGACGCTGTAGGACGTCGGCTTCATGCCATTGTCCGGCCGTCAAGGAAATTCGCCCGCCGTCCACAATTGCTACTTCCAAATTCTAATCCTGTGTGCCTCTACCGAGAACAGTTGGCCTTCGTAGCTGGGCATTTCAGTATGACCTGACAGATAACTCGTCAGCCGTCGCATTAGCGCTGCAATCACCTCCGGGTGATTTCTGACCTGAAGCGAGATGATCCCCTTGTATTGGGACGGTGGATACGCCGCGATGTCGGCAAAGTCTCCGTTTAACGACACCAAAATGGCATCCAACTCTTGGGCCTTTGCGAGGACGACGGCATCATGGGAATCCCGTGGAATATGCTCCTTCAGGACAAGAACATCATGCCCTGCATCTCGAAGTGCCTGGATCACTGAGTTGGGGACGCAATGGTCCACAAAGAATCTCAGGCTCATCAGACAGCCACTTCGAATTCTGCCAGCTCACGGGCATAATCCAGGCAGGCAGCAATTTGCTTGTGATTGAGGCCCGGAAATTCGGCGATGATTTGCTTCGGGTTATAGCCAGCCGCGAGATAACCGAGAATCAGGCTAACGGGGATCCGGGTGCCTTTGACGCGCGGTTTGCCTCGCAGGACATTCGGATTGCTTTCAATGTGGTCTTTCCATGTTACGTCCATTTTCGTCCTCATCTCCCGATAATCAAAGGCTAAACCCCGAACGTTGAACTGCCTGTCAGAAGGTCGCTACACCTTTCTATCCTCCTGTCATTATGCCGAACTCCGCAGCCATGTCAAGCGCGATGTGACGGAATAGTCAACGGGCTCGACGATGCGGCCTTTGTCAGCACATCAGGTGTAGAAGAGCTCGGCCGTCGCCTTACAGTCCTTGTTCGATTTAATGCGCACCCAATGGACGCTGAAGCCCGACGGGAATAGATGATACTTGTACTCCCCGGAGGTGAGGCGAACGGTTGTATATTTCTGCCAGAATCCGTGGCCGAGGAAATCTACTTCAACCGTGAAGTCCGCGGAAGCCGCTCCTTCTTGATACAGATGCAAGACCTTTTTGTCGAAACCTGTCATCAGGAAAGCATCGGACGCCTCGCCCGCTTTGACGTTGGAGTCGCGCCAAACTCCGCCCCACCCCTGCGGTTTTCCGAATCGCCATAGGTCATCCGTGTGTCCAAACCAGATACCGCTCTGCGGTTGGGGAGACAAAAGGTTTCCGCTGGCGGCTGCCGCCTCGTTTCCTGCCAAGACAAGCAGTCCGCGAAAGGAACAGAAGTCGGGAACAACGCGGAGGTGCGCGCAGATGGGCCGAACGCCCCAGACCGCGTTATGAAATGCCACGGGCGAAAGCTCGTAGAACATCCCGTGGCAATCCATGAGATACCTTTCCGTTTCGACCTCGCGTATTCGCGTCCACTCGGTCTGCCAATAGTGGTCAAAAGTGTGGCTTGCCTTGGGGAGACGATAGGTGAGCCATTTTCCTCCCGCAAAGACTTTCAGAATGGCTGACATTTCATCCCATCCCGTGGCAAAAATCACCTCCCCGAAACCGGAGCGACTCGCCACCTCCATGAACGGCTTCCTTTCCAGGACCGTCCAACGCTTCCCGTCCCATTGAGCCAACCTGCCGTCGGTGTCCCCCGGACCCGTGAAAGTGTTATTTGCGACCACGACTCGGGAATGGCTCGTGTAGCCTCCCTTGAAATGAGGGTCGCCCTTGATGGACAGCTCTTTTGTCAGGTCGAAAAGCGTCGTCGCTTTCAGGGTGTGGACGTCGAGCTCGTGCAGCAATCCTTCCATGGTCAGGATGTAGAGCTTGTTTGAGGGGTCACTCAGATGCGTCATCGTCGCGGTCAGCCTCTCGCTGACGAGTTGCTCGATAACTCGGACTCTGCCCTCGCTATCAATCATGTACGGCCCGATGTTGACCTGATTCGATTCCCTGTGGAGCAATCGGTTGGCGTACACACCATTGCTTTCATGACGCTTGCGTATTGAGAAGTCGCCAGCGATTTCGTAAAGTCCGGCGCCCGAGCCATGCTTCGGCTCGCTGAGGTAGGTTACCGCCCAAAGCTTGTCTGCCCAGGCCATGAGCGCTCCGACACCGCTTTCGGACCGCCTCGGCCCGCTGTCGGCCTTCAACCCAAGATTCCGGACGCCCGGTCCGCCAGCGAGCACGCGGGCAGGCGATGTCCCTGCTCCCCCTGCGGCAAACATTGCCGCGATTTTTAGCGCGTCTCTACGTGTAACTTTCATGGCACGGTCTCCTGCGTTAGGTGCTTTATATCCCGGATATGCTCGTACGCTATTCATCAACCCCTATTCTGAAAGAACGTCTGTTTGCGGTCAGTCGCGGGATATGTTGTGCCGGGGTCGCGCAGTGGGCGTCTCGCTCACCGATTCGCTCGAAAGATGCCCGGGCCGCAGTCCACAAAGATGCCAGCGCTTTGGCAAGCCCGCTCGCAAACCGCCTTTCTGCTGACCGAATATGGCTCGACGGGAACATGTCCTTGCGGAGAGCGCGTCCAACTTGTTTCGCACCGGCGGCGTTGCCTAAATCGTGCGGCGCCCGCCTTCCCACAATTGAGCTCACTATCCGGTTCCCAAGCTTTCTTGTCAAGGACGTGGCTAAGTTTCGGTGGCAAAAGGAGACGGTTGCGGAGTTGTGAGCTTGACGGACGGCACCAGCCCAAGTTCCGCACCTGATTGGGACTTTGAGATTTGTTTTGGCCTGATTCGGGGATGAAATGGGGATATTGGGTAATTCCTCAGTTACGGGTGGCTAAAGCTGAAACCCCAGAGTGCGCAGAGCACGCAGAGGGACGTGGCATGGGCATCTTGCCCATGAGTGTTCATCCCGCGTTCCGCGGGACCTCCGCCGAGATGCCACGAGGGCGCTTCGTCAGATCCGAGCCCCGTGCTATCATTGTGCCTTCAGAGCACATAGTGACGGGCGCTGGCCAAACAGGAAAACGGAACCCGGCGCGAAGCCCGCAAGGCATAGCCGGGCACTTGTGCCCGTGGAAGCGAAGCCCCAGTTCCAGTAGATGCTTGTCAGACATTTTCTCCTTCTTGTGAAGTATCGGGGTTACGAGATGTTTGTTTGGGTCGCCCTCCGGGGCGAGGGAAAAGCTCGCCCCCCCGTGCGGCATTTACTTTTTTTCTTCGTTTGATCGAACTCCCGGGCTCTTTCGGAGAACCCCTCTCGCCCGCCGACGGCAGGCTCGTGCGCATCGCCGCTTGACGGCCGCGGCCCCGGTTTCAATCGGCGGCGCTCCCTCCATTGCCGGTGATCGCCGACTTGATTGCCTCGTAAGCCTGATCCGTGTCCATGTTCCTTATCTCGATGCCGACGTGCTTCTCGCCGTCAAATCCGACCTGGCCAAAAGCGTCGCGAAACATCTTTCTCTGCATGGTGGCGTCGCAGCCCGCTACATAGAGCTTTTCGATGTCCGCTCCTTTCAGAGATGTGACGAGGTACGTATCGCCGTCATCGGCGCAGAGCTGTGGGTGAAGCGCGACCCAGTCCACCAGCTTCTCGCGGCGGGCACGGTTGAGAATCTCGAACAGGTTCATCTTGTCAAAGGAAGGGCATGTGCCCTGACACACACACAGGATCAATCCTTTCGTTGCCATTTTCATCACTCCTTTCTATCTCCCGGGTAAGATATAGCTTCGAACTCGCAGGCGCCTTTCTGGCATCCCCTGCAGAAATCCACACACTTCTCCGGATAAGCCACAAGGGCTACATTGTCTCCCTCTTCAAGGACGTCGTGGGGGCAGAACTTGACGCACTCGAAACAGCCGGTGCATTTTTCTTGGTCAATTATCGGATACCATTCTTTTGACATCTGCACTCCCTCCTTTCCATTTCGCGATTGGGAGGGGCTCAACGTGTGGCGGCTTGTTCGTGTGGGGCGAAAGCAGCGGGCATAAGAACCGGAACTTTGTGGTCCTCCACCGGGGGATTCTACCCTCCGAATCAAACTATTTTGCCATTCTGCCAAATATAACGCACAAAAAATCCGAGCGGTTCCCTACTCTTCCCCCGCCCGCTCTCCTTCCTTGATGACCGCCTCAATGCAATCCACGAACCGCAGTACGCAGGGGACTCGGAGGCGGTAGAAGACCTGAAGCCCACGTTTCTCGTCTTGGACGATTCCAGCCTTCCTCAAAACGGAAAGGTGTTTTGAGACGGTGGAAATGTCCGCGCCCACGAGCGCTGTCAGCTCGCAGACGCAGCGTTCCCCCCTCGCCAGCTCGTCAACGATCAACAATCGGCTGGGATGGGCCAGGCCTTTGATGATGCTCGCCCTGAGCTGATACTGTGCACGGATATCGGCTTTCACAGGCATATCTCTGCTCCAGTTTTGACTTTTCTTCTTATTTGGTCATAAAGCCAAATACTTGTCAAGCCTTTTTTGCCTTCCCACGACGTGAATTCAGCTATACGCCGTGCTGGCGGTGTACCGTTTTTCCAGACCTCCCCATTGCAATTTCCACATTGATGGTGATACCATTGAGGCAACAATGGTTGGTTGGCGCGATGCCTAATCTTGGCTACGAAAGGAGTCGCTATGAAAAACGTTGCGTTAATGGCTTTCTGTTTGGCGATAGGTCCGGCGGGAGCTTTTGCCGAGGACCCTGTGTTCAGGTTGGAGCCGATTGATACGGAGTGGCACAGAGCAGAAGGGTGTTGCGTTATTGATGTCAACGCAGACGGTCGTCTGGACGTGGCTTGTGGGCCGAACTGGTACGAGGAGCCTAAGGGTGCTGTTCTCGGGCCGGACCGGAGAGAGTGGCCGAGGTGGAAGCGTCATCACCTCCGCGAGTGCGCGATAAAGGGCGAATATCACGCTGATTTCGGCGAGTTCGCCGTGGACGTCAACGGCGACGGGCTTGTGGACATTGTGACCGGGCAGTGGCACAACAATCCGCTCGTCTGGTACGAGAACCCCGGCAAGCTCGGAAAGGAATGGACGAAGCACGTTATCGTACAGATGAAGGGAGGCGAATCATTTGTGCCGGCGGACGTTGACGGCGATGGGGACTTCGATATTCTGCCGAGCTTCTACAGCAAGACGCCGGTTTTCTGGCTGGAGAAAAAGGGTTCGCAATTCATCAAGCACCCTGTCGGAAAAGCTCACGACAGGCACGGCATGGGCTTGGGGGACGTGGATGGAGACGGGCGAAGCGACATCGTTACAAGCCACGGTTGGTATCGTGCGCCGGAGGACCCGAGGACAGGGAAATGGCAATGGTTCCCCGAATACGACGTAGGCGGCGAAGGGTGCATCCCCATGGTAGTTATGGATGTCAACGGCGACGGGCGCAGCGACATCGTTGTCGGGCACGGGCACGATTACGGCTTCGCGTGGTTCGAGCAGAAGGTCGGCCCCGCCGGCCGCACGTGGAAGCGACATGCCATTGACGACGCGGCCTCTCAGTTCCACACCATCGCCGTTGCTGATGTTGATGGCGACGGGCAGCCCGACCTCATCACCGGCAAGCGCCTCCGGGGACACAACGGGGGCGACCCCGGCGCCCATGAACCCCAGGGACTGTACTGGTACAAGATAGACCGCAAAACCGGGCACTTCGAGCGGCACGTCCTCGCATACAATGCTCGCGTCGGCGCCGGAATGAACATCGTCGCCCGCGATATGGATAATGACGGCGATGTAGATATTGTCGTACCGGGCAAATCCGGCGTTTACTTGCTGAGAAATATGGGGCATCCCAAGACCAAGCGATAGAGTGTTTGTTCGTGATTTCTTTGCGTTTTGCGCAGAAGTCCGACGGTATGAAGCCGCTATTTCTGGGCCATCTTCTCTCGCCAAAACGTGAGCATTTTCCCTATCTGACCTTCCGTCATCCTTTGCGTCCTTTGCGTCTTTGCGAGAGCTCTCCTCCCTCAAGTGTTCAGCACGCCGTCAACGCATAATTCTATTTGGTTGGGCCACAAGCCGCCTTAGGAGGTTTATTTATAAGAGAAGGTAGAGTGGCCCCCTCGGGAAAGCTCATCTTGCGGCTCAATGAGGATGGCTTTCCGGAGGTGTCGGCGCCGAGGCGCCTTTCAGCAATTCCTCCAGCCGCAGCAGAGTGGCGCGAAAGACAGGCTCGTTCGGCTCAAGTCGAAGGGCTTTCAGAATTGCGTTGCGCGCCTCCGCGTAACGCTCCGCGCCCATGTAAGCTCCGGCCAGAGTGCTCCAGGACGTAGTGTCAGCCGGATTGAGCGCAGCCAGTCTTTGCAGAAGTGGAATGGCTTTTGCATAGCGCTCCGTTCGCAGATAGGCTCTCACAAGGTTCCTGCAATTCTCTATGTCGGCAGGCATTTGTTCGATGTGTTTTTCGAGCAAGGGGATGACTTCCTCGTCCTTCCCCATGGCGAGGAAAGCGTGCGAGACTTCCCCGAGAACGATTGGGTCGCCCGGCGCCAGCTCCACCGCCCGCCTCAGCTCTGCAAGCCCCCGGTCAACGATGTCTGGGTCGTTTTGGTCTTGGCCCTTGTCCAGGAGGAAGTGTCCGAGGGCAATCCTCGTCCAGGGAGACCGGGGAAAAATTGCGGCCCAACGGCGAAAATCGCTCACCGCTTTCTCGTTCGGTTGCTCCTTCCGGTAACGCTGGAAAGCGAGGATGGTGATACGCCTCAGATACCAGGAGAGGTCGGCATCCTGATTGATGATTTCGGATTGCGGATTGAGGAGCCTCGCCTGGGCGCGCACCGTCTCCAGATGCCGCAATCCCTCCACCGGTTTCCTTGCTTGCCAGCAGCGGACCGCCTCCAGGTAGGGCCGTCGAATCGCCACGGCGGCGGAGATAGCTTTCTCCTCGCGTTCGGTCGCACCGACGACCTTCGAGAAACCCTCACCCGTCGCCATAGCCAGGGCGCCGATGTTGACGGGAATCCACCGCCTCCCGATGGCCCGGTTTTCCGCGAACGCCAGGGGAGTGCTGTCCTCAGTCGAGAGGGGTGAGGCCCCCGCGAAATCGCGAATGTCCTCCTCGTCAAGGACAAGGTTTTTGAGAATGGCGGGAACGCTCTCAAGGTGAACTTCCCGCAGTTGAGCGGAGGTTTTCTCATCTCCCTGAAGAAACTTGTTAATGCTCTCCGCGTCAATGACCAGTCCCGCATCTCGCGGGATGCCCAGCATAACCGTGTACCCCCTCGCGAACCAAAGGGAGGCGTGCGGGAAAACGTCTTGAAAAGTCCGCAGGATGATTTTCAGGTGTCGTGTGGGCAGAGCGTGAAGGGGAACCCACTGGCACATCACTCCCTCGTCTCGCAGTAGTTTGCGGCAGGCTGCATAGAACTCCCGCGTGTAGAGCACCCAGCTCTCGGCCGCCGCGGGGTGGGTCGCATCCGAAGCAATCACGTCATACGTGCGGTCAGTGGTCTTCACGTAGCTGTTGGCGTCGCCGACGATCAGCCGAAGGCGCTCATCCGTCAAAACGTTGTCGTTCTCCCTTTCAAAAAGCTTCGCCGCCTCGAACACGGAGGGGCATATTTCCACAGCGTCCACCCGCTCGACCGGATGGGTCAGGATAGCCCCGGTGGTTATCCCTCCCCCGAAAGCGGTGACCAGAACCTCCTTGGGGTGCGGATGAACGAAGAACGGCAGATGCCCGAGGAGGCGAAAAGCCTGGAGCGCGTCCAGATCGGTGGGCACTTGGGGATTGCCGTCAATCTGCATCATTTTCAGTCCCAGTTCTCCCTCGCGAAACACCGCGACGGTGCCCGAGCTCCCTTCGTGATAGAAGATAAGCTCGCGTCGCTCTTCTTCGAGTCCCTCGCTCGAGCTCCCGATGTCAATTCTCGCCGGCACTGCAAGCACGAAACATCCGAAAACGGCAACGGCACAAGACGCGGAGAGAACTTTTGCCCTCGATGAGAGCATAGGTGATAAGCGCAGAAATAGCAGTCCGACTACGAGATTACCGGTAGCGGTCAGCAGAAAGGCGACGGCGATTCCGAAAATCGGCACCAGGAAAAAAACTGCCGCCACTGAACCGAAGATGGCGCCGAGAGTGTTGCTCCCGTAAGCCCGCCCCACGTCGCCGCCGATCCTCTCGTATCGCCCCGCGCAGATGGCAACAATCACCGGAAAGGACATCCCAAACAGAATCGCCGGGGGCAAGAGCGCAATCGAGGCGATGGCGTATCGCACCAGAGTAAAGGGGAGATAACTCCAAGAAGGAAAAAGCCCTTTCAGCCATCGGAAAAGAGGATGAAAGGATTGCGTCAGGGCAATTCCAGCGAGAGCAAAAATGCCGATGAGAACCTCGATGACCGCCGCCTTGACGAATAAATCCTTTCCCCGGTCGAGAAGCCGCGCGAAAAGGTAAGACCCCGCCGCCAGCCCGGTCAGGAAAGTCGAAAGCATGATGGTGAAGGAGTACATGGTGTTGCCGACGACAAAAACAAGGACGCGTGTCCATAGAACCTCGTAACAGAGGGCAGTGAATCCGGATATGCCGAAGGCCGCCAGGACGGCTCGCCGCGTCCAGGGGGAAGGGATGCTTCTTTGCGGGCGCACCGGCGGGGAGGGAACGGGCGAGGGGGCAGCGCTCATCCCAACGGAAAGGGCGAGGGCCGTCGCGCCCACGGCTGCGCTCAGGGCAATTGATGCAAGGTTCGCGCCTCGCGCTCCGAGCATCCTGATGAGGAAAAATCCAGCCAGCACCGTCCCCGCAACAGCCCCGCCGGTGTTCACCGAATAGAGCCGTGCGATCCCTTTCCCGACAGAGATGCGGCTGCGCAGATAGAATTTGCTCAGCAGCGGAAACGTGCCCCCCATCAGAAAAGTCGGCAACAGAAGCACAGAGAAGGCGACGCCGAATTTCACGCCGGTCAGAAGCAGAGCGTTGTCTCCAATCGAGGGATAGAGCGCACGCTGCAATGAGATGAGGCCACGGCACGCCACCGGGAAAAAAAGGGCGAAAGCAGCAATCAAAAGCTCGAACAAGCCGTATGCCCTGAGGAGGTTCCTCCACCGGTCAGCCCAACGACCGACTACAATCGAACCGAGAAAAAGCCCCCCCATGAACGACGAGAGAACCGCCGCTGTCGCGTAGATGGAGCCTCCCAGCACTACCGACAGCATTCTCCGCCAAACCACCTCATAGGTCAGTCCCGCCGCGCCCGACAGGGCGAAGAGGAGCAGAACGACGAGGTTCACTTTTGCCCCGGACTGTTTGGAAGCGGCCTCTTGTTGGCCCATGGACCTCCATGTTGGTTTCATTAGCTCAAGTCAGTGTCAACTCAATCGTCTGTCAATCTTGCCCGGCCTGTCAAGACGTTTTCCGCAGGGAGAAGTGGAAAGGCGCGTGGGTCCCCGCGAGCGCTGGCCGACTGAGAGAAAGAGCCGCGCCCCGTGCAGCGTCTCAAGCGCTCCCGGTCTCTTCTCGAATCGAATCGAATGCAGCATCGAGCAGGCCGTTGAGTTGAGTTTCGCTGATGCAATACGGCGGGATGAAGTAAATGACGTCGCCGAGGGGACGGAGGAGAACACCTTTGCGCCGTGCGCGATAACAGACTTTTGCGCCCACTCTCTTTTCGTATGGGAAAGGTTGCTTGGTCGCTCTATCGCTGACAAGCTCCACAGCCCCGATGAATCCGCACCGGCGAACGTCGCCGACATGAGGGAGCCGCTGGAACCGCTCGAGCCCTTTGCGGAGGAGCTCGATTTTCGGTTCGAGCTCGTTCAGGACGTTACGTTTCCTGAAAAGGTCGAGGGATGCGAGAGCCGCCGCGCAGGCGAGCTGATTCCCGGTGTACGAATGCCCGTGGAAGAAGGTCTTGTTCTCGGCGTAATCTCCGAGGAAGGCTTCAAAAACCTTCTCGGTGGTGAGGGTCGCGGCGAGGGGGAGGTATCCGCCGGAAAGCCCTTTCGCCACAGCCATCAAGTCAGGCGTGACGTTCTCGTGCTCGCAGGCGAACATTTTTCCGGTGCGCCCGAATCCAGTCGCCACCTCATCGGCGATAAGCAACGCGCCATATTCATCGCACAGCCGTCTCGCCTCCGCGAGGTATCCGTCAGGATGAACGATGAATCCCCCCGCGCACTGAACCATCGGCTCGAGAATCAGCGCTATGATCTCGCCCTGGTGCTCGCCGAAGGTCTTTCTCAGAGCGACGAGGCATTCTCTTCCACAGCTCGTCCTCTCTCGCCCGAACCGGCAGCGATAACAGTAAGGCGCGGGCACACGCAGCGCTTCGAACAGAAGCGGCTCGAAGATTCCGTGAAAGAGGTCAATTCCTCCGACGGAGACGGCGCCGAGAGTATCGCCATGATAGCCCAGCTCCAGGGAGACGAACTTCCGCCGGGCGGTTTCTTTCCCCTCGACGTGCCGCCAGTACTCAAAGGCCATTTTCAGCGCAATCTCGACAGCGGTCGCCCCGTCATCCGAATAGAAAACCCGGCTCAGCCCGGGCGGCGAAATGGATACGAGCTTCTCGGCGAGAACTGCCGCCGGAACGTTCGCCAGACCGAGCGAGGTCGAATGAGCTATTCGCTCAAGCTGCTCTCGGATTGCTTCGTTAATCTCCTCGACGTTGTGCCCGTGCAGGTTGACCCAGAGCGACGACGTCCCGTCAATGTACTCCTTACCGTCAATATCGGTGAGAACGCACCCGTTTCCGCCGACGATGAAAAGCGGCTCTTCGGCGAGCCAATCCCGCATTTGCGTGAAAGGATGCCAGAGGTACTTGTGGTTAAGCTGCGATAATTCCCGTTTATTGAACCGGCACATGGAAGCGACCTTTCGGAAGAACTGTTCACTTTTCTGGTTATTTCGGCGGCTCGATGATCTCACGTGTGTCCGGGTCCATGAGAGGCACACCTTGTTCGCAAAGAGGGCATTCATCTCTATGGTACGATTCCACTTCGAGCTGCACAACGCTCGCACTGGGGACAGGGTATTCGATCTTGCCCGCTGTGCGATCGACCAGAACTCCCACACCCACCGGCTTGCCCCCATATTTCTCGACGATCTCTATCACTTTTTTAACCGACCCGCCGGTCGTGGTGACGTCCTCGACAACAAGGGTTCTCTCACCTGGGCGGAAGCGAAACCCGCGCCCGAGCGTCAACTTGCCCTCCTTCTTGTCGGCGTAAATCGCCCTCGCTTTCAGGTGCCTGGCGACCTCATAGGCGACGATGATTCCACCAACCGCCGGACCGATGACGGTCTCGACCTCGAGCTCCCGGAACCGCTCCGCAAGACGGCGGCACAACTCTTCCGCTTTGGTCGGATACTGCAGCACCTGCGCGCATTGTATAAACCAGCCGCTGTGGCGTCCAGAGGTGAGCAAAAAATGCCCTTTCAGCACAGCCCCTGTCTCTCGGAGAGTTTCCATTGGGTCCATCTGTTTTCCCCTTTCTGACGCACTGAACATCTTTCCCGGTTCGAGTTGCGGAAAAAGTCAGATGTTCGGAACAGTCGTGGTGTCGTTCCGTGAAAGCCTCCCTGGGGCCGAACTTCCGCAAGACCGGCTCGCCCCCGAAGAGTAAGCGCCCTGTGGCACAACTCGCGGCAGTGCGCTGGGGCATCATGAGACTTTTCGCCGGCGCCTGCCCCCCCATTATATTCGCGTGCCAAAAGTGAACAAGCGATTTTTGTTGACAGGCGAGCAAGCATGTAATACCCTCACGCGCAGTACTTGAGGTCATGGTTCAGCGTTTGCTCATTTTGGGCGGCGAAATGGACGTGAGTTCGCCTCTAAAACGACCTGTCCTCCGCGGAGAGGAGATTGACGTGCAGGTAGGCAATAACTTAGAGTTCCAGTGCATTACGGATGGGTGTGGGGAGCTGGTAAAGTTCTCCGTATTTGATGTCACCAAGAACCACGGCCTTCGATGCACCGCTTGCGGTAAGGAATACACTCTCGGCGAAGAGCTTGTGGCAAAGCTCGACAAGTTCGAGAGGCTCTGCCGGGCGGTCAATGAGGCCGAAGATATTCTCAGCGAGACGAATGTCGGCATTAACGTTTATTCCCACCAGGTGCGGATTCCTTTTCGCCTTCTTCTGACGCGGCTTAACACCCAGCTCAATCTCACCGTTGGAGGGAAAGACATCCAGATTCGATTCCGCGTCAGCCCTTCGAAAGACATGCCGCAGGAAACCGAAAAGAAGTCCTGAGTCTTCTTTCGCAAGAGCCTTTGATTTATCGCACGTCCGGACAGCGCGCGGGGGAAGTGCGCCCAAAAATGCCGATTGCCAAACGCGTCCGGTCGTCTGGAGCCGATGTTGACACATGGCACTCTCGCACCCCAAGCTGAAACGTGTGTGCGCGTTCCTCTCGCCGCTCGGTAAAAATCTCGTCTGCCTTTTCCTCCTGACCGCCGCGCTTCTCATTCTCCTGCATCGCATTTTTCTTCCCGGGTTCCCAGTATATCGAGACAATCCGGCACATCTCGCAAAAGCGTATTCTTATATCGAGAACCTCCGCCAGGGCGGCAGCCTCCTTGACGGATGGTCCATGAGCAACTCCGCGGGCTATCCTCTGCTCCTTTACTATCCCAAGACCGGCTTCTGGCTGATCGCCGCGTGCCACTTCTTTCTATCGCTTTCTGTGGTCCTGGCGTACAAGCTCGTCATGTTTCTATCCATCCTTCTGCCGCTGATAGGCGTTTTTTTTCTTTTGCGAAAGGATAGCAACCGAGTCGCGGCGCTTTTCTGCGCGCTCCTTTTTCTCGCCCACAACAACCTTGTTCATTACGCGCTGAGCGGCATGTGGAGCAACGCTCTGGCCACGGGGGTGCTATTTCTTTTCGGAGCAGCCTTGTTTGCGCTCGGCGAGAATCCCACTCACAGAAAGGCTATTGCGGCGGGACTCCTTCTCGGCCTGCTGACCATCACCCACGCCTACATCATGCTCGGGGGAGTAATCCTCTGGGCGGCGGTGTTCGCCGCGTTTCTGATATTCTCTAAGGGAAAACGGAGGATTAAATCGCTCTTCCTACTGCTCGTTCCGATCATCGGCTTTTTGACCTCTTACCTTTACACCTACCAGCTCATGAAAGCCTCCCGGTGGCTCACGCCAGCCAAAGGGCAACTTCCGTTGGTTTCTTTCGGCACGATATTCCGGAACCTTTATTGGAAAGGGGATTTCTTTTCCCACGGGCCGGGAGCGGCGACGTTTGTCAACTTTTGGGGCAATGCGGCAATCATCGTCGGTCTTCTGTTTGCGATTCTCGGCGTCGCTTACGCCTTCGACGCCAAGAAAAAGGAGGGGGCGTTCTACGCCCGAGCCGTCTCCATGCTCTTTTTCGTGGGACTTTCCTCGGCGGTGGCTTCGGGGATAATTGTTCCGGGGGTCGGACTGAAAGGAGAATGGCTGCGGAACTTCGGCTTCCTTCGTTCGACCAAAATTCATGGCTACCGCTTTATGGTTTTGGCGCGGGCGGGGGTGGTCTATTTCGCCGCGTACGGTCTCAGCCGCCTCATCTCAGATAGGGCGCTTCCGGCGATTGCGGGGATAGGGAGGTTTTCCCTGACCGGGAGGTTCCGCTGGCCGGCGCTTGTCCCGCTCTGCGGTAGCGTCTTTCTGGCGGCAAATCTCCCCTTCTTTTTCTACGACAGAAGCCTCGACGAGATCAGGCGTAATCCCCTCTTCCCGGCAAGGGATTCGGCTCTCCTGAAAACCTCCTCTGCCCTTCCGACGGCGAAGGATTTAATGAACGTGTGCGATTGGCTTCGGCGAAACGGGGACGAGGGGAATCGCCGAGTTTTCTTCCAGAATACCCTCGGCAACGCTCTCCTCAAGTGGAGGGAAATCGGGCGAGATTCAGCCGCCGCAGCCTCTCTCAGCGTGGTGACAAGCGAGGATACAACAACGCACTTCACGCATCTCCCCGCCATCTGCCCGTTGCACAGCGGAACGTCCCAAATCGGCTCATGGATCGGCGGAAACCTTTACCCGATTGAGAAAATCTCGCTCTCGGAGTCCGGGAGGTTCTTTGGCTCGCGGGTTGCAGATTTTGACGACCGGGAACTCGTCGTCAAGAAAAGGCTTCTCCAGCGACTGAACATTCGTTACATCATCACCTGCGAGCCTCGCCTGCGGTCGCGGATGATGAGCTCGCGATACTTCGCCCACAAAGAAACCTTCGGAGCGTTCGACATTTTTGAGCTGCCCGACCTTCTCTACATTATGCACCAGCCCGGCTGGGCTTACTTCAGCATGCCTACACCCCACATCCCGGGCAATAAGGTGGAGGTCACGCGGTTCGACAATTCCGGCATTGACATCTCGTTCGACAACTACGGCACGATGGTTGATCTCCACATCGCGGTGTGTCATCATCCTTTCTGGAAGGCTTCCGTTGGTGGCGAGCCTGTCCGAATCGAGAGCGACGACATCGGCCTGATGAAGATTCCGCTCGAGACCAAAGACCAGAACGGCAAGCTGAGAAGCTTACTGGGCAAACATACGCTCAAACTTCGATACGCTCCTGACCGGGGTGTCTCCGTGGCGACAAGCCTTGTGTCGCTTGTCCTCTGCATCGCTCTACTTGTCGTACCCGTGCGCGCAACAAGTGAGCCGGTTCCGCCCACACTTCATTCGCCTCGCCCACAAGGCGCCACCGAGAAACACCCGCCTACCACTCCATAAAAGCCCTACACACTGACAGGCCTTTCTCCACTGCGACAGACTTTCCGGCCCGGATAGCCACTCCAGCAAGAGGTATCTGAATAGTCGTCTTCTGGGGTCAGTTTCTCGGCATTCGAGATGCCGGGCCTGTATTGTCGTCTGCACGATGGGGAGAGCAGGCAGGCTATGACGGCGCTGGCTACCGGGTGTCAAACTGGCAATGTGTCGGAGAGGTCAAATTCTTATTTTGAGGGTAATTTCAGGGCAACGGGCATTCCAAAGATTTCTGGCGTGTCGCAATCCACTGCAATTGAAGACCTTGCGCACTGCCTAAAATCTATGGCGGAGAGGGTGGGATTCGAACCCACGGCGGGGTTTCCCCCGCAACACCTTAGCAGGGTGCCACTTTCGTCCGCTCAGTCACCTCTCCGCGCACTTGATGCTCGTCTGTGTGTAACACGGAAACCGGCGATTTCTTCTCAATAGGATGAGCGAGGCCGCCGCCTGCTCACAACGCCTGTTAATGTACGATGGGAAAACCAAGATGTCAAGTTCGTATTGTGCGAGGCGGCAATGTCCCGGTTGGGGGCGGGATAGGGGGACTGCCGTGCGAAAGCAATGCGGAAGCACCAAGACCGCGATTTTTGGCAGCGGGTCCGGCTCTGGCCTTCAGCCAGAAAAGAACAACTGTCCCCGATGTGGCACGGGCCTGCCCGCCGTCGGCAGGCGGGCGACCCGCCCGTGGCAACCATGGGCGAGATGCCGATGCCACGGCAGCCGAGGACTGGGTTCTTCTCATCTTCCTCTCTGCGCCTTTGCGCCTCTGCGTTGTCCTCCTTTTCCCTTCTTTCCTCCCACAACTCCGCACCCGCCCAAGACTGAGGGCTTACGGCCGCACCCATTTTTTCCTTGTTGTTCCGAAGGACTTTGCTATTGTTATTTACGCACCGGGAATGTGTTATTAAGCAGGTGCTCGACTTCTATTGTCGAAACGTACGTGCGCTCATTTCAAGGTAAAGCGACCAAGTTCTTTCTGAATTGACCTGTTTTTCATGTTTGTTCGAGTGCAGGTCATGTTTAGAGGCCCGATGTGTCCATTTGTTCCTCAAGTTGTTCGCTTCTGCAGGTGTTGGCAGGTGAGGGCGGGACGCCCGGCGCAGTCGCCGCACGCCAAGCGAGTCCCCCGAGGCATGAAGCAGCCGCAGGGCAGAAATGTTTACAAGAATCAACAGCGGGAAATGAGGCAAGACGACGGGCTTTTCACCCTCGCCGTTGCCCTCGTCGTGTGTCGCGGGTGTGGCCCGTTTGGCACTTATCTTGCGAAAAGGATCACCTAAAGCGGCTCGTACCCGCAGCCAAACAGAATTATGGGTTGACGGCGCGCTGAATACTCGAAAGAGCCCCGCGTTTCGCGGGGTCGCAAAGACGCAAAGACGACTGAGAATCACACGGGGAGAATGCTTCGCGTCTTAACGTTTTGGCGAGAGAAGATGTGGCAGAAATAGTGGCGCCGTCGGCGCCATCACAGTTCTACGCAAAACGCGAAGAAGTTAGGAAGAAGGACTCTAAGGTCTTATTTGCTGTCCCTCGGAGGACGCTGCACAAAAGCTGATGCTACTGAGACGCGGAATCTCTCATCCAAAATAGGAACTCGAGCACAATGAGTGTGACTACTGAAATGCCCCCGTGTCGTCCACTGGGAAAGGGCCGTGAAAAAGGGGCGAGAACCTGGCTCATAGCGCTCGCCCTCTGCGGGCTCGTCACGTTCCTGCCCACCTTTTACTCTCTTGTGGTATCCTGTACTGGGGGTGAGTCTTATTACGCGCACTGGTTCCTGATTCCGCCGGTCAGTGCCTTGTTGATATGGCTGAAGAAGGATAGCCTGCGAGAAGTTCCGGTTGAGAGGTGCGCGTGGGGGCTTCCGTTGACGGCGGGAAGCCTCCTTGTGCACGTTTTGGGGGTGTGGTTTCGAATTGAGTTCATCTCCGCATTCGCGTTGGTGGTTACAGTTTGGGGATTGGCTCTTTATCTGTTTGGAAGGCGGGTCGTCCACGAGATAATGTTTCCTCTACTGTTCCTTTTGTTTATGGTGCCGCTTCCCGGCACGCTTATAGCTCCCATAGCGTTCCACATGAAAGTGCTTTCCGGCAAGATTGCTGTTCGGCTCTACAACTTCCTCGGAGGCACTGCACTTCTTACGGGATCAAAGATCAGCTTCAGCCGTGGCGACCCCCTTTGGATGGGGTACGAATGCAGCGGTCTGAAGTCGGTAATCGCACTATCATCGCTTGGGGCGGCGACTGCGTATCTGGTGAGGCTCTCGCGACCCCGGAAGGTTCTTCTGTTTCTGTCGTCGTTTCCGCTTGCGATTATTTCCAACTCGATTCGGGTCACTTCTCTTTGTTTCGCTGCCGAGCAATGGGCCGTGAAGAGCAGGGAGTTCAAGATTTTTCACGACCTATCCAGCCCGGTCGTATTTATTATGGTGCTGATCGGTCTTTTCGGGTTGTACAAGCTGCTTTCCGTCGGCGACCGCGAGAACAAGCTGCAATCCGATGCTGCGGGTGAAGCTCAGGCGGCGCCGAGCAGAACGCGGTTTCTTACATCAATCCCCACCAAGAAGCTCAGAATCACGTTCGGGTTGTTTGCGGTGTCGGCTATTTTGGTGATCCTCTCACCGCACTTCCTGACGTTGGGAACAACAATGTCGTCTTTGGAACCGGTGGAATTACCGGACCGTATCGGCGAATGGTCCGTGTCGGCGACAGACGCGGTTGAGCGGGAAGAGGTTTTCTCCACGCTGAACACCAAAAGCCTCGTTGTGAGAGATTATCGTGACCCCGAAGGGAAAGAGGTTCAGGTTCTCGTAGTGGCGTCCGACACGGACCGTCAGGCTTTTCATCCACCCGAGATATGTATGATAGGGGCCGGCAACGAGGTTCTGAAACACTGGGAGGAGCCCGTTGACATCAACTCCAACGAGACGGGTCGTTTGAGACTGAATGCTTTTATCAGAGGGACGAGCGGCCGTGCCGACACTCTTGTGCTCTACTGGTACATGGCCGGAAAAAGAAGCACCGGCAATCGTATGCTACAACAACTCATTCTCTTCCTGAACGGCGCAAGGAGAACTCCCACCATCGGCGCCATGATTCGATTGACCAGTCCCCTCGCAACAACCAGCCAAGGCGAAACGCTACGCCGCGCGAAGGATTTCATCAGGTCGCTGGTGCCCCTCATGCCACGCATTCTCAAAACAGCAAGGAAGCAAAGAAACGAGACCGCTCCTTGACAGATTACGAAGTACGCACGTTGCCGAAGATAAGCAGTCCGTACGGAGCGGTGTTTTGCGTGGCTCGCCTCAGGTTGGGGGCGCGGGTGCAAAGGTTAGCCCCTGGCGGGGAGGTTGAAGTCGAAGGAGAAGATAGCTATCCGGGCGGATAGGGTGCCTTGCACAAGGGCAAGGGGTATCGGCACTTCCCATGCAAAATACCGAGCGACGGGCAAGGATACAAAAGCGCAGCCACAATCTCCGTGCGAACATGCGTGCATAGCGAGTGATTGTGTTGCGAAAAAGCGACGTTTGAGGCTTTGGTAATCCAAATCTCCATTGCTCGATGTCCTTCCGACGTCACAGCGCGGTATTGGTGCTTGCAGCGTTCAGGACGAGATGGCATCCTACTTGCTTCCTTCCGCCAGCCGTACTATTGGTACGCGCACATTGAACCGTGACCGTGATGGCCGAGATGCCCATGCCACCTTCCTCTGCGCACTCTGCGGTTTCACCCATAGCCACCCGTAAGTGAGGTGTTGCTCTGCACGAGGACTACGGCGTGTAAATCACAACGAGAGAGTGCGTGGACTGCCCTGGCACAATGCTCTGACGCTGCAACCCGGGCGACGTCTTGATTCGTGTGCAGCCTCACGGACCGGGCTCGCAGGATAGGAGCAGGCCGGCCCAGGGAAAATACAGGCGCATAGCCCGTGTTTATGTTGCCAAAAAGAAACAAATGTAGGTTCCGGTAAACCAAAACCGTTATCTGCTGCCGTGGCACGTTCTCGGAACACCTTGGAATAGCGTTAGTTTCGCTGTTTAGAACGGGCTGGCATACCACTTGCTTCCCCTTGCCTCAAAGATGTTTCGTTGTGGCCAAACTCAGTCATAAATGCGGCGGGGTGGAGAAAAAGATGCGCGTCCCGCTTAACAGCCGTCTCAGGCAAGCAACCCGGAAGGAGGATACCCAATCAAAAAGCGAAATCGTACCCTCGTGAAGCTATTGTCGTGGTGGGGAAACTTGTGCGCGCCTTCGTCTCAGGGAGAAGCAAGCCTACGTACCAAAGGCCGGCGCACGCTCCTTGTGGCGTTTGCGACTGTCGCCGCTATGCTGTTGGGGGCGACGCCGTTGCACGCAGATATAAGCTGGGATCTCACTTACGAGTTCTCCGGCGCCTGGGCGCCGGAGGGGACGCTCAGTGTCATACTTAATGACACCGGGCAGCCGGCGGATACTGTAAAGCTCATTGTGGACGCGGGGGATCTGGTGGCGACGGAGTTCGTTAGTGAGTTGTACCTGAACGTTAACCCGGACTTCACCCCGACCGCGCTCGAGATTAATGACTTAGGGGGGCCTTATACCGTGGACTCCATTGAGCAGGGAGTGGACGCTTTCAAGGCTGACGGTGACGGGAAGTATGACATCCATATCAATTTCAGCACTAGTAACTCGAACCCGGAGCTCCGGCTTGGCGCCGGTGATAAGGCTGAATTCACGATCGTGGGAGGAGAGGGTTTTGATTCAAGTGACCTCGAGTATCTGAGCGCACCCGCAGGAGGACACGGCCCCTTCTATGTCGCCGCCCATGTTCAAGGGATTGGTGGTGAGGACGATAATAGCGGCTGGGTCACCACGCCGGTACCCGAGGCTTCGACGATAATTCTGTTCGGCAGCGGGCTGTTGGGCGTACTGGGTTTTGCGAGAGGCAAGGTACGGTCTCTGGTGGGTCGCTAAGTATGAGAGCCCCAACTGCGCTGGCGCACTACACTACCCGAAAGGAACTTCCTTCGCAGGTGAACAGGATACACGGGACCCTTTGAGGCACGGGTCTCCCGCGAATCTCAGTCCCGCCACAGCGGGGCTGCGTTGCAGACAGGGAAAACTGGGCCCCGCCTGGAGACGGGCACGTTCGCAGAAGCCTATCACAAAACCTCACGCCTGCGCTCTGTGCGGTGAGGGGTTTCCGCCAGAAACTCGGGGATTAAAAATGGTCGCAGGTCAGAAGGGCGCGTCCCGGGAAGATAGATTATTGCGTAAGCCCTCAGTCTCGGGCGGATAGCCGGCCGAGGCGGAGGAGGCAAGAAGGGAAGAGCAGATTAACGCAAAGGCGCAGAGAATAAGGTGAGAAGGACACCCCGCGTCTCGCGGGGCTGTTGTTCCATGGGCGTCTGGCGCTTGATTGCCAGGTGCAGCTCAGTGTTGCCGTCTATGTAACGCTGGCGTCTCGCCGGCAGTCCCGAGGGCGTCTCGCCCTCGGCGGGGGCAGGATGCCACCGGCACAAGGGCTA
>Ga0315544_1000934_pt1 | contig 24537 bp, 22 predicted proteins | sample SalMarSW160130MG_2_FD_202543 | JGI IMG/M metagenome (GOLD analysis project Ga0315544, IMG submission 202543) | Salt marsh sediment microbial communities from the Plum Island Ecosystem LTER, Massachusetts, United States - Salt Marsh Sediment SW1601-130 ... | reverse complement strand
CGATCACAAACCAGTTGAAGAGGTATCCAGCGGCGATGCCCGGCACAATCCAGAAAGCCGACATACCGAAGAGGTAAGCCTCGCCGACCAGACCGAGCATGACCCAACCCGACTCGGCGCTGGCCGATGCCGATAGCGCCGACGCCCATGGTCCCAGCTCACGGTTGGCAAGAACGAAATCATCCTCCGTCTTCTTCCTTAGCTTGGTCGAATAGATACCGACACCGATTATTCCAACCGTGTAAACAACGAACGATGCTACCAGAGTAAAACTTGCCTCCACAGCCATCTCCTTCACATTGCACAGGCGAATTACAAAATCGAGACTCTCAGGGTCATGATGTCTCCTGCTATACGGGACCGGTATAACAGCACGACGGAATACTTAAGGAGCTAAATTACACCACATGTGTCACCAATCAACAAGTTTATTCCTCCGGCGTCACATGACGTGTTTGAGGCCACTGTATTTGAGGCCGTTTAATAAATCGATTTTAGCTACATTTTAGCATCGCATCTGGTACAGCTATCATTTGCTGACTTAGCGTAGTGGTGGGTTTCATATCCGCCGATTTGTTGGTGGTGGGCGGGCAAGCTCCCGCCCTTCACAAGCCGGATTACGATAAGACCCTATTGGAGCAGCTCTCGCAGGTTACTGCTGAGTCAGTTCGCCAGGTTGCCTCAAAGTATTTTAAAACCGACGCCTACGTTCTGGCGAGCGCGGGTAAACGACCGTAGTGTAGTAGGTCAAAACTCCTGCAGACAGGCAGGGCTTTTGACCCACAAAACTGTAAGACATTAGGTGTCTCCTTCTTTAAGTTGTTGAAAAATCATAGGATACACCTTTTGTCTTTTACGCACTCTTAAAGATATTACCGGCTGGCAGCCAGCGTGTGCTTTCCTTTCAGGGCATCAAGCCTCGTTATTGCCTGCTCGACGGCATCCACCAATGTAGTCCGAAAGAGAGCATCCTTAACGACATAGTCGAATACTCCGCTTTTGAATGCCTGGACAGCCACCTTTTCGTCTCCTTGCCCTGTCATCATAATAACCACGGAGTCTTTCTTTACCCAGTCCAACAGATCAAGTCCGTTCCCGTCGGGGAGACGGTAGTCCACCAGTAGCACGTCATAGTCCTTCGCACTTATCATCTTAAAAGCAGATGTAATGGTTGCAGCAATATCAAGTGACCAAGAATTGCTCTCTTCAAGTGCAGCCCTTGCCAGCGTGGCGTGATCAGGGTTGTCCTCCACAATAAGGATCGAGACCGGCCCCCTTGTCCGATTGGCTGTGGCGGTCTCCTGTTCACACGGAGCGTTTGGAGAAGTCATGCAGTCCCCTCAATTAACGTCTTCTTTATCTGGACACAGCAGCAGCGACAATTGGTTTCGGGACCTCAGCTGTTGCTGACCAGTACATACTGAGTTCGACCAGCTTGATGATGAACTCTTCCTCATGCAGTGGTTTGACAACATAGCTGTTAGCACCTAAATGGTACGCGTTGGCGATCTCCTCTTCGCTGCCCGAGATCGTCAGCACAATAACAGGTATCCGCTTCGTATGGTGGTAAGATTTCAAGCGCTTCAGAAAAGTCAGACCGTCCATTCCGGGCAGAGCCAGATCGAGCAGAATGAGGTCGAATGAAAAGCCCTGCTTCAAATCATTGAAGATGCAATCTTGTAAAATGTACTCCAGGGCTGATTCGGCATCGACAAACCGGATGAATCGGCAGCCTCTCACACTCTGGGTAATGGCCGTGCGCACAAGTTCAGCATGGTCATCATTGTCTTCGATGCACATGATGGTGAGTTCTTTCGGATTCATCGTAGCCCCCATTATCGTAGCCCCCATTCTTGCAGTGTATTTGCCTACAGGTGCTTATCGGTCGTCGTCTTGCGTGGATTTATTTGCTGATAGCACGGTCATACCCCAACAAATGAGCTCAACCTCTTGCCAACTAATACGTTACATGAACCTGGCCATTACTATATAATCTCCGCCCATGGATCGAAATTGTTGTTATCCTGAACAGGCTAAACAGTGACAATCACCCGTCCAAACCTCGTTCCCCGGAAAACCGATCACGTGTCTTTTGTAGCAACGGGGGTTGATTGAGGGATGGAGCTTACCGGCTTCGGTAATTCGGAAGTGAAGACCCAATACATCCCCAAGTTGGCGATTGTCTTTCGAAACTGGTCGAAGTTAACGGGTTTGATTATGTAGCTATTACTCCCGCAGTCATAGCCACGCGCAATCTCCTCATCGCGTTTCGAGGTCGTGAGCATAATAGTGGGGATGCGCTTTGTCTTAGGTGTGGTCTTAATCTTGTCTAATACTTCAAAGCCGCTGATCCCAGGTAGCTTCACATCGAGCAAAATGACGTCGGGTAATGTTGAATCGCTGTCGTCGTGCGATTGCTGGTTGCCGAAGAGGTAGTTCAAGGCTGACTCTCCGTCAGCAAACCAGCGTACCTCGTTAGACACACTGTAGTTCTTCAATACGCCGATCGTCAGTTCGGCATGGTCCTCATTGTCTTCGACAAGCATTATAAGAGCCGGCCGTACCATACTATCCACCTCCGTTTCAGAAATGCGCTTCAGCGCTAGTTTGAATTATTTTGTCTGCATGGTCTGGCACCTGGAAACTCGTGCCTCCTTTATCTTGTATGTCAGCTAAAGGCACAGTGAAATAAAAAGTGGTCTCCTTATCCGGCGCAGACTCCAGCCAGATGTTTCCCCCGTGTGTTTCAATGATTCGCTTAACAATCGTGAGGCCCACGCCGGTGCTGTTATTGGCGTGAGCGGTAGCAGGAGCGCGCTGGAATATCTTAAAGATCTTGCTATGGAACTGCTTCGGAATGCCAGCTCCGTTGTCGCGAACATAGAATGCCCCGGTTGTGCCGCTCGGCCCAGCCACGTTCGGATCGTAGCCTACTTCGACTGTAGCCTGATCACGCGCTGGCATATATTTGATAGCATTGTCTACAAGGTTGGCGAGCACTTCGCTCAGCCGCTCTTGTCGCCCCATCACTGCTGGTAGTCTATTGGATTTCACAAGACGAACTCCCTTTTCCCCGGCCTCTACCGAGAAGTTTTCAAAGCAGTCATGAACCAGCGTGTTCAAGTTAACGTTCTCAGTTTCGTCCTCAATATATCCGATACGGAGAAGCTCCAGCAGGTCCTTCAGCAGTCGCTCCATCGTATTCGTATTAGCAATTATCCGCCCGAGGTACTTGTCCGACTTCTCCTCCAGCCGATCAGACAACTGTTCTTGCAGAAGCTTAGCGAAACCCTGGATGGAAACAACTGGAGCTTTCAAGTCGTGAGAAATCGTATATGTGAACTCCTCAAGTTCCTGCTGCTTTGACTTGAGCTCTCGGTTGTGCGCCAGCCGCTTGTTGTAATCGTCCAGAATCTTTTCCGCCTGCTTGCGCTTGGTGATGTCTTCGATAGCAAGAAGTATCATCGGAGTCTTATGCGCCCCCTGGTATAACCGCCGGGCATTGAGTAGCATTATCCGTTTGCCAATAGTCTCAAAATCATGGACCACCTCAAAATCGTCAAATACTGTGGCCTTTGGCAGAATCTCCTCAAGTAACACCCGCAAACTAGGGATATCCCACTGCATGTTGCCAAGCTCATAGATCAATCCCCCCACGGTCTCGTCAGGCGTCACCTTAAACGTACTGTAAAAACTACGACTCGCTGAAACCACATGCAGGTTAGCATCCAGTACTAGCAAAGGCTCACGTACTGTCGCCACTATACTTTCAGCATAGTCCAACGCACCCTGGACATTCTTCTCCATCTGCTTGCGCTGGGTGATGTCTTTGTCAACCACGCGATAGCCTCCTTTTCCTCAGTAATTGTCAATCTTCTTGATCCCCCACTAAAGATCTTTCCAAAGCCGCATCCGATCTGGAAGGAATTTTGCCCCATTATTGTTTCTAGTTTATTTATCGGAATCTTTCATCAAATCTCAAGCGGAGGGTCGAGAGAGTCTGGGTGGCCCACCCCGCCAGTGGCGGGTGATGGATTTCTTACTCCCCTTATCAAAGCTCAAAAGAGTCAATTTTCAGAGCAACGTTTTCCCCGCCACTGTACCAGCCATAGCTGGACCATTTCCAATCACCGGGGTCAGCAACCAAGCCCCGACTTACGGGATTCTTGTGGCAATACTCTATCTTCTCGCGAACAGTCTTCTCTGTGCGACAATTGTGGTCATAACATCGCCTCTGCCAAAATATATACCGAGTTGTGCCCTTCCGATCGACCAGCAACCGCTTAAGATTGCGGTTGTTGGTCCTTTTCCACTGGGTTAAGATTTCACGAGCGGCCCTTGACTTGATTTCACCGATGATTTTTTGCGCGGTCAGGAATCCTTTCCTGACCGCACCGATTTAGCCGTCACGAAAGGGTTCGTGACGGCGCATGAAAACGTAATAAACCGCTCCGTTCCTAGCCCGTCATAGTGTCTGAGATGTGTTAGGGGGTTCAACTATATTGAATGGAAAGTGGAAGTCAAGTAGAGGAGGAAGGTCAATTAACCCACCACAAGCGGTGGGGTACACGTGCATTTTTGACTTGACCCCTATGCGGGCAGGTGTATATTGCCGCCAATTTATAGGACAAGCTCCAATGCCAGAAGCAGCTCCTTATGTCTGAAGAGTCGGAACCCACCAAACGACTCCGCTTCCTCTCGCGGCCGGCTAATGCTGTTGTTCTGAAGTTCTTAGGAATTGCCGCCCTGGTGTACCTTTTTATTCTCTCGATAACCATGTTGGGGGCGGCGTTCAAGTTGCTGGGCAGTGACTTTGCAGCGACTCTCTTTCAGGCGACTTCAAACCCTCTGGTAGGTGTCTCTATCGGACTGCTTGCGACGGCGGTGATTCAATCCTCTTCCACCACGACATCAATTATTGTCGGCTTGGTCGGGTCAGGTATGCTTTCGCTGGAAGCTGCAATCCCGATGGTGATGGGGGCCAATATAGGTACCTCCGTCACGAACACTATCGTCTCGTTGGCACATATCTCCCGAAAAGATGAATTCAAGCGCGCCTTTGCCGGTTCAACAGTTCATGATTTCTTTAATATCTGTTCCGTCATTGTCTTGCTTCCTCTCCAAGTGTATTTTGATCTCATTGGCTGGACAGCAAGGCATGTCGAGCTCCTGTTCGCCGGATTCGGCGGCCTGAAGTTTACTTCTCCGCTGGCTATCATTACTAAACCGGTGGCCAAACAAATTGTACACTTGACCGGCGACACCGCCTGGCTTGCCATCGGTGTGGCTCTGCTATTGCTGTTTGTTGCTCTTCGCTACCTGGTGCTGCTCCTGAAATCGCTAGTCCTGGCGCGTGTAGAGAAGTTTTTCCAGCAGTATATATTTAGAACTCCCGCGCTTGGCTTCTTGCTGGGCGTTATTCTGACGGTCCTGGTGCAGTCATCGTCCATTACGACCTCCATAGCTATCCCGTTGATCGGAGCCGGTGTTATGTCGCTCTCTCAAGTCTTTCCGTACACGCTTGGCGCCAATGTTGGAACTACTATAACCGCCTTTTTGGCCTCGTTTGCGCTCGGTTCACAGGAAGCCGTTGGTGTGGCTTTTGCGCACCTGATCTTTAACGCTTACGGAACTGCGATCTTCTGGCCTCTCAAAAAAATCCCTATCTGGCTGGCGACGAAGCTGGCCGAAGCTACTCAGAAGAGCAAGTTTATTCCTCTGTTGTATATTGCCATTATGTTTTTTATTATACCGGGGATAATACTATTCTTGCTGAATTAGCAGTGGAGTTAGAAATGTTCAATAAGTTCAAAGAATTATTCAGTTCTGAAAACCTGCTCGACGCCGCTTTTCATACCACACTGACCATGCTCGAGTTCGATCACAAGATGTTTCTGGCGTCCAGTGAAACGTTGCGCGAGAAGGACACGGCAGATCTTCCTTTCAATATCCATCAAACCGATCGCAAGATAAACAAGTACGAGCGAGAAGTGCGCCGTAACGTCCTGACTCATCTGTCAATTGCAGGAACACAGAATATCGTTCCGGGGTTGGTTCTGGTTTCGATTGTCATCGACGTTGAACGTATTGGCGACTACACCAAAAATATTTCTGAGTTGGCTACGCAACATCCGGCCAGACTCAAGGCTGGGCCGTGGGAGAAAGAATTGATCGAGATTGAAGAGACTATCCGGGATCATTTCCCGAAAGTTATACAAATCCTGTCCAAGCAGGATAAGAAGTTGGGTCATTCCGTGATGCAACTTGAGGATGGGATAGCTAAGAAGAGCGACAAAATAGCTAATGAGATCATCTGCGGGGAGAATAAGAGCAAATCCCTAACAACGAGTGATGCCGTCGTGTTGGCTCTCTACGCGAGGTTTCTTAAAAGAACTAATGCCCACCTGACCAATATTGCCAGTGCGATAGTCAATCCGTTTCCGCGTATTGGCTTTCGGGAGAAAACAAAGCAGAAGTGAACCTGCCTTGAGAGGTTATTTTTTCTTCACACCCAGTCCCATCCGGGCAGCCGGTATCAGGCACCGCCAGTGCTTGATATGATACACTAGAGCCAGAAGAATATACACCGCAGCTATTTCCATCCTGATCTTCTCAACGATCAACTGACTGGTAAACAAGACGAACAGAAGCAGTCCATTGGTACGGCTGAGCCTCAGGTTTACCAACACCGCCACTGCAAACAATGATTGCGCTGCCGTCAGCAGCAGTTCATGGTCCTGCAGGCTGTCAAGCATAAATGGCCTTACCACTCCACCGGAAATGGCAAAGATCAAGGGAATAGTGCCGATCAAGAGAGTCCACTGGTTCACTTTCGATGAGATCAGAACCTTCAAGGCCGAGCCGGCGGACCCGCGTATCGCCCAGGTAGCGGCAATAATGAACTCGGGGGACTCGGATGCGATCGGGGCCAGCCACTGAACGAGAAGGAACTCATTTATCCCGAACTGCCGGCCCATATCCACCAGGGACATTGCAAATGGTTCAGCGGCAAAGAAAATAACTGCGCCGGAAAAAACAAACATGAGAACCGTAACAATACGCCTCCCAACATTGCCCATATTGGCCACAATCTTGACCGGCCCCACCAGTTCAGGCTCTACTGTTTCCATCTGGGCCGTCCTCCTTGTATATAGGACAAAAAGAGATACCAGAATGACGGTGTCAATAAGGTTGAGGCTTCCCTTCAGGGGGATGGTAAAAGAGTAGAGCGTAGCCATTGCCAAGTAGAATATCTCCACCCGCTGTGACTGATCGAGCACAATTTCCTTTTTCTTTTTAGCCAGGATGTAGAGGAACAGCACCACCGGCCACCCCAGGCCGACCAGGAGGCGGTTGGCGCCGGTCATGTTGGCAATCGCGAAGTGTGCCTGCGAGGGGTCATGGGCCGATTTCCAAGTGAAGACAAAATCAACAGCGTATTCCGGCAGGACCGCCAGCAGGGCAATAATAGCCACCGCGAGTGATTCGGAGATGTCGATCTGGGCCGCCTCCGCCGCCCACGAGATGATAAACGCCGCTCCAAAGATAGCGATTCCAAATACGATGACATTTACATAGGGAACAAGATGAACTGATAATACTCCCATAAATAGCCCCGGCAGACAAATCAGAAAAGCCAGCCCCAGGAGGAAGTACAGATAAGGGTCGATGTCGTACTTTGGTGAGGGAGGTGTCATGAAGACTTCCGATGTGCTCCGGTATCTATCAAAGGTAAGTAATGAATTTCGGGTTTCTTGTCCGCCAAAGGAGGACTCAGAACCCTACCTACGAGATTTTTAGGACAACCTCCCAGAGGTTCTGCCCTACGCTCTTCAATTGTGACTAACCTGCGGAACACTACACTAGCCCCGTATGACCATGTTGACAATATCCTTACGCAACAGGACGCCGACAAGGTTGTCGTCGGAAGTAACGAAAACTCGTCTAACGTCCTTAAAAATCATCATCGCCGCAACTTCCACGATTCGGGTCTCGGGCGTGGTGACTTCATACTGCTGCTTGTACAACTGGGAAACCTTGATCTTGTCCTCACGTTTCAACAGCTCTTCAAATGGTTCCACGTCCAAAGAGTAGTTGAGGTTAGAGATAAGCGCCTGGTAGTCGGGCAGGGCCGCCTTGATCAGTTCGCGGTCACTGATGACGCCCAAGAGTTTGTTGTTTTCATCCACAACCGCCAGTGCCGACAGGCGGTTGCGAAACATCTTGTTGGCGACCTCCTTCAGTGTGTCATCGGGGGTCACGCTGAAGACGTCGTGGCGCATCACGTCTTTCACCATCAGCTCTTTGTCAACAGTCACATTGGCGTCGGCAACCAGCTTAATCAAGTCCCTCCCGTGCGTAATCAACAGCAACTTATCCAGTGTCCCCTCCATGCGGGCGAAAGCCGCCAGCCCGGACAGCATCTGAAGGTAGAGCTTAGCGATCGTTGAAGGGGTCAAAAGAAGGCAGATAACGTGCACAGGGGTGCCATCGGGCGTTTTATCTTCAAGTCCCTCCTTCGATATGCCAATAAGAATGTACATTTCCTCTACGGCGTTGGTACGAGCGTGGGGAAAAGCAAACCCCCGTCCGTAGGAGGTATTCTCTACCTCCTCCCGTTCCCAGATTGATTTCTCTACCGCTTTATAATCAAGCCTGATCCCTTCCCATTTAAGCATCTCCAGTAATTCCCTGACTGCTTCCTGCTTGGTGTGGGCCCCAAGGTCGATATTAACGCGGCGTTCCATCAAAAGATTAGCGAGTTTCACTTGCTACCTCATCGCTTTCTGTTTTGGACTGCGCAGAGACGGCTGATACCAGTTTCGCTGATGTCACACCGCCGGAGACTAGGAACTTGATCCCCTCTTCAACAGTCATATTCACGCGCTTAACCTCGTCAACCGGCACGAGGATTACCATGCCGGAGACAGGCGTAGGCGTGGATGGTATAAAGACCGATGCAAACTTCCTTAACTCGCCGTTGATTTCCAGATCAATTCGGTTGGATATGAAGCAGAGAACATATGCTCCTCGCCGGGGATACTCGACCAAAGCTACTTCCTTAAAAGACCTCGTCGAGGGCATAGTGATCGCTTCCAATAACTGCTTGGCGGCTGAGTAAACAGGCCGGATAATTGGCATTCGCACCAACATCTGATCGCCTATGCGGTAGAGACGGGCGCCGATAAAGCTGCGGGTCAAAACGCCAGCCAAGATGATAATCAGGAAAGTAGTGAAAATTCCCAGGCCGGGCACGAAATATCCGAAGACTCTGTAGAGAACCGGTTGCAAGATACCGTCAATCGCCTCAAACATGAATTTGAGCACGATATAGGTAAGGATAATCGGAACAACAACCAGGACCCCGGAAAGGAAATATCGCTTGATGACTGCCATTATTTTACTCGCATAAAACATAATCGTACTACACAAACAACCAAGTGCACAAGGATAGTAAAAGACAGTTATGCAAAAAACAAGCTCTCTCCCTTAATACTGGATCAGCCCAAGCACCAACGACATCTTTGAGGCAAAGCGCATGATCGGCTCCGGGTAGAGCCCGAAAAGAAAAACACCGATCAGGCCGATCAGCACAACCGACATTGCCGGCGCCGAAAGACGGATCCTATATGGAGAAGATTCGGCTGAGAAGTACATCTGCTTTATGACGTTAGCGTAGTAGTAAAGCGAAAAGACGGCAGTCAGAAGGCCAACTCCAACCAGCCAGTACATCCAGCTATAGGCAGTGTCGACTCCGGCGGCCTTGATGGCTGCGGCAAAGACATAGTATTTCGCCACAAATCCTGCCAGCGGTGGAATCCCTGCCAAAGAAAGAAGGAACACAGCCATGGAGACAGACAGCAACGGACAGGTTTTTGATAGACCGCTGTAGCTTGCGATCTGACATGACCCGCTCTTGTCCTCAAAAAAGGCAACGATGCCAAAAGCTCCCATATTTGCAAACAGATATGTAAAGATATAAAACCCGACCGAGGCAACACCAATTTTATTCATAGCTACCATACCAATCATGATATAACCGGCATGGGCAATGGAGGAATAGGCCAGCATGCGTTTGATATTGCTCTGGCGAATTGCCAGGACATTTCCCACAATCATTGCAAGGCAGGCCAGCAGGCCGACCAGTCTCCCCCAGTCGTTGGGAGCCATCTCAGGCCCATAGAATGCGGACAGACCATTGAGAAATATTTTGATAAAGGCCACCAGACCGGCCGCTTTTGACCCGACAGACAGAAAAGCTGCGACAGGTGTGGGCGACCCCTCGTAGACATCCGGCGCCCACTGGTGGAAAGGCGGCAGCACCAGCTTGAAGCCGATCCCGGCCACCAGGAGCACAACCGACAGGGAAATGATAAGGCCGATGTTCTTATAGGTCAGATGGGTCATGGCTATATTGATTTTCATTTGGACCAGGTCCGTTGTGCCCGACAGACCATACAGGAATGAAATGCCATAAAGCAGTAGGGCTGAAGAGAATGCACCCACAACAAAGTACTTGATCCCCGCCTCGAGGGAGAGCTTGTCATCCTTGAAAAAGGCCGCCAACACAAAGAGCGGAATGGTGGTCAACTCCAACCCGATGTACAGCGATAACAGCTCGTTTGAGGAGGCGAGAAACATCATCCCGACAGTGGAAAGCAGAATCAGGCCGAAATACTCGCCCCGGTGGTTGACAATCTTCTGCTTGATAATACCGAACGAGCTGGCGATCGCCATGAACGCCGCCCCGAGGAAAACGATCTTGAAAAACAGCGACACCGGATCATTGAAGAACATCGTGGTGAAACCACAACCATACCCGGTGACACTGAGGATAAAACCGGTGATAAGCAGCCCTACCAGCGCAAGGTAACCGACTGCCGATCCTTCCTTTCGCCGGGTAACAAGATCAAATGTCATTACTACCAGCGCCCAGAGAAACAGGAATATCTCCGGGAGCATCATCCGCAAGTTATATTCGGGAAGCTGCCAGTCCATCTCACCTAGCCATCAAACTTACAAGGTTCTGCAGGGTGGCCGACATCAATATCGAAAGTGGCTTGGGGTATACACCAATCAGGATCGTCAGCACTGCCAACGGAGCCACCGAGATAATCTCACGGAGATTGATTTCCTTCAACCCGCCCCAGCGCGCCATGTCAAATTCACCAAGGAACACGTTCTGAACCATGCGAAGCATATAGGTTGCACCCAGAACTACACCGAGCACGCAGATTCCTACCAGCACCTTGTTCAATGCCCCAAAAGCACCCACAAACACCATGAACTCAGACACAAAACCGGACATACCCGGCAACCCAAGCGCAGCCATGGAGAACAGCACCATGATCCCCGTATAAACAGGAACCTTGACGCCCAGCCCGCCGAAAGCGGCTATCTCACGGGTGTGCGCTCGATCATAGAGTACCCCAACCAAAAGGAACAATGCCCCGGTGATCAAGCCGTGTGAGACCATCTGGAACATACATCCGGAAATCGCGGTGACGGACGAGAAAGCGGCCAGCGCCAGCATACAGTATCCCATGTGCGACACGGATGAATAGGCCACCAGTTTTTTCAGGTCTTTCTGTGCCATTGAAACCAAGGCGCCATAAATGATGCCTATCGCACCCAGCACGGCAATCCAGAACGACAGCGTTCGCAGAACCTCGGGAAACATCGGCCAGCTGATCCGTAGCATAGCGTATGTTCCCATCTTCAGCAGGACGCCGGCCAGGATCACCGATACGGCTGTCGGCGCCTCCACGTGCGCGTCCGGTAACCATGTATGGAATGGCCAGACAGGGACTTTGATGGCAAATGCGATAAAGAAGAAGATAAAGCAGACCATCTGTAACGAGTGCGACATGGTCGGGCCGATGTCAATCAGCGTCATTATATTCAAAGTATGCGGCTCCGACGTGAAGTAGAGAATCAATATCGAAACCAGCATAAACAGCGAGCCGAACAGCGTGTAGAGGAAGAACTTAATGGCGGCATACTCCTTGCGTGGACCGCCCCAGACACCGATGAGGAAGTACATCGGTACCAGCATGACTTCCCAGTAAACGTAAAAGAGGAAGAAATCCAACGCCACAAATACACCCATCATCCCCGCTTCCAACAGCAGGAAAAAGGCGAAGTACTCCTTCACCCTAACCTGTATGTTGAAAGAGGCCAGGATGGAGACAGCGGTCAGCAGCCCGGTCAGGAACACCATCGGCACCGAGATCCCATCCACGCCCAGATAATACTGGATATTCAAAGAGGGAATCCAACTATAAGGCCCTTCAACATACGCCATTACCGACGAGGCGGCATGATTAAAGAAGTAGTCCCACACTAACCAGAACGATGTTAGCATAGGAACGATGCTGAATATCAGGGAGGTCCACCGTATCGCTCCCACATTCTGCTTGGGCATCAGCATAACCACAACCATTCCCGCCAGGGGAACGAATATCAGTGAACTCAAGATGGGGAAATCCATTCTACGATCTATCCTCCAAACTCACAGTCTGTTCTCTTCTTTGGCATTCTGCCGTGATTTCTCCCGCGCGGATATTGCCCGGGACGTAAGACTTAAAAGAAGCAACCCCGCCAGAAATATGATGGTCATTCTTGGCCAGTTGTACCCCTGCGACGCAATCTCCACCTTGATCAGGCCAAACAGGACCGCAAACGTCGCTATGAAAAGCCCATAAAACTGCACATTCCCGGTCTGAATGAAACGTAGCAGGTTGCTCCCTTGTTTGACGACCCATGCGGAGCCGTTGACAGCGCCGTCGACAATCCATGTGTCAAACCACTCCTTGACGTTCGACCAGAGGATAGTCAACCAGGCCGTGCCATTGACGGCTCCATCAATAACCCGCGCATCAAACGTCCACATAAAGCGAGCGAATGCCATAACCGGGTCTAAAACCAGCTTTTGATATATTTCATCGAAGTAGTATTTGTTGAACAGAAGAGTGTACAAAGGCCGGAATCTGTCGGCGACCTTCTCCGGAGAGACCGATTTCTTATAGTACATGAGATAAGCCAGGCCAACTCCAGATACGGCGATGACAGTAGAAATTATCATCAATGCCCAGGATGGCTCGGTATGGTGAGGCTGGCCATGGTACACAAACGAGGAGAACCCATGATGCAGCCATGGAATACCCACCCAGCCGGCAAAGACTGATAGAAAGGCCAGAACCATCAGCGGCCAGGTCATGATGCGCGGGGACTCATGAGCATGATCGAAACGTTGTTGATCGCGCGGCTCCCCGAAGAATGTCAGGAAACACAGGCGGAACATGTAGAAAGCCGTCATAAAGGCAATAGCCAGTGTAAGAATCAATAATACCGGGTGGTGAGCGGTCGCTGCGATAATTTCATCTTTGGACCAGAATCCCGATAGCGGGAAAATGCCCGAAATCGAAAGCGAGGCGATCAAGAAGGTCAACGTTGTTATCTTCATCTTTGGCGCCAGCCCGCCCATCTCCCGGATGTCGTTGGTATGCACCGCATGAATCACCGAACCGGCTCCGAGGAACAACAATCCTTTGAAAAAGGCATGGGTCGTCAGGTGGAGCGTTCCCGCCACGTACCCGGCTGAGTGATGCCCGTGAGCCGTGTCATAACCATACAGGCCCAGCGCCATTATCATATAGCCAAGCTGACTTATCGTTGAATAAGCCAGGATGCGTTTGATGTCTATTTGTACCAAAGCAATAGTGGCAGCAATGAGCGACGTAACTATGCCAATTATAGCTACCACCATGGAAGCGTCCGCGGATGCTACGAAGATACTCATCGAGCGCGCCACCAGGTAAACGCCGGCGGCTACCATCGTGGCGGCATGGATCAAACACGACACCGGCGTGGGGCCTTCCATTGCATCGGGTAGCCAGACGTGAAGTGGAAACTGGGCGGATTTGCCGACCGCGCCGCAGAAAACGAATATCGCCATAGCGGTGACTATGCCCGCCGGTATGGCGCCGGAAGCTACACTGTCAAAAACGTCGCCATAATTGAATGTGCCGACATAGATGCCAATCATGAACAGACCGACCAGGAATCCCAAATCCCCGATACGGGTCGTAATGAATGCTTTCTTGCAGGCGTCGGCGGCAACTTTTTTCTCAAACCAGAACCCAATCAAGAGGTAACTGGTAAGCCCAACCAGTTCCCAGAAGATGAAAATCATAAAGAAGTTGTTGGCGACAACCAGCCCCAGCATTGAGAATAGGAACAACGAGAGATAGGCAAAGAAGCGGCTGAAAAGACGGTCACCTTTCATGTATCCGATCGAGTAGATCTCAGTACAAGCGCCAATGGTTGTAACCACCAGCAGCATGACGGCTGTGAGGGCATCAACCAGAATCCCGATCTCAAGGTGGAAATTGGTGAAGCTAATGAACGTGTACTGAGCTTCATACGGTGCGCCGTGACGGGCGAGAGTCTCGATCAGCACCACCACCGATATCAACCACGAGACCAAAATCATGGCAATGGAGAACCAGGATGAGACTTTTTCATTCCATCGAAGGAAAAAGACGACCAATACAAACGCCAAAAGCGGCAGCAGGGGTATTAAGAATGCATATTCCGTCATCGTCTTATTCTACCACTTCATTATGTTGACATGATCCATATCCACGCCTCGCCAGTTGCGATACAGCACCAAGACAATCGCCAGGCCCACGGTCGCCTCCGCTGCCGCTACTACAATTATGAAAATAGCGAAGATCTGCCCCAACAGATCGTCGGTTACAATATACTTGTTGAAGGCAACGAAGTTGATATTGACAGCATTAAACATCAGCTCCAGCGACATCAGGATGCCAATCGCATTGCGCCGTGTGAGAACGCCAAACAAGCCGACCGAAAACAGAACCGCCGCCAAGCCCAGGTAATAAAACATCACGACCGCTCCTTTCGGGCCAGCACGATGGCGCCGATCATCGCGGCCAGCAGCAACACCGAAACTACCTCAAACGGCAGCACATACTCAGTCATCAGATACCTGCCGAGATTAAGGGTGTTACCAGTCGCCGGGATCTCGGCGGAGTAACGCCAGACATGAGTGTTGCCGATCAAAAGAACGACGGTAAACGCAAAAATGAGGGAGATGAAAAAGGAAACGACCGCGTTTTCATTGGTCTGTGTGATCTTCTTAATGGCAAGGTTACTGGTCAGCATGATAGCAAAGATTATCAGGACGGATATCGCTCCGATGTAGATGAGCACCTGTGCCGCCGCCAGGAACTCCGCATCAAGCAGAATAAAAATCCCAGCCACGCTGAACAGGCACATAATCAGAAAGAGGGCACAGTGAAAGATATTCTTGAGACTGACCACCATAAAGGCGGACACCAGCATCACAAACGAAAGTATCCAGAAGACTATGCCAACCTGCGGTTGATCCATACTCAGGACTGTCCTTCCTCGCCAGAGGGTTTCCCCTCATCATTGGGCTGGGAGCTCTGCATCGGCCCCTCTTGATCGCTTATCTTGTTCTTGTCCTTACCCGACTGATCTTTCTTCTCCGGCTCTGTTTTTTCAGGCTTTGGCGGGGCTGCCTTTTTCTTCTTGCGCGTGTCGACATAGGGCACGTCACGCCCCACTTCCTGAAGCTTCTTCATATTCCAGACGAGATCCTCTTTATGCTCGGAGGAGAACTCGTACATGGTGGCCATCTTGATGGCTGAAAAGTTGCAGGCCTCCTCGCACAGACCGCAGAAGCAGCAGATGCCGTTGTTAACAATGAATTGCTTGAGCTCCCGTTTCTTGGTTTCCGGGTTGCGAGGAGCGTCAATGCGGATAGCAGCGGTAGGGCAGGCTTTCTCACACAGCAGGCAGGCGGTGCAGTTCAGTTCGCCGGTCTCTTTATCGGACAGTAGTACCACAATCCCGCGCGACCGTTCCGGCATGGTCCATTTTTCTTCCGGGTACTGTATCGTGATGGCGTGCCGGCCCAGGTGCTTACTTGTTATTTGCAAGCCTCTTACCAGTTCCTTGAAGCTTTCAAACGGATTCATCTATATCATCTCTTATTTGTTTTCACACAAATCACTTGCCTCGCGTAGGGGGCGGCCTTGTGTCGCCCCGACAACTCTTCTCGATCGGCGGAGACAAGCCCCGCCGCTACGCGAAGCAGAAATATGACTATTCGACAAAAAGCTCACACTCACTTATCTCTTCCTACCAGTACCATCCCAGATACCTGAAAACGCCCGCCACGACAAGATTGGTAAACGTCACAGGGACCAAAAACTTCCAGGCAAACTCCATCAATTGATCTACCCGCAGACGAGGATAGGTCCAGCGGAACAGCATCAACAACAGCACGATAACAAGCGTTTTCCCCAGGAACCAGAGCCACGACGGGATAAACCCCCATCCGTTCCACCCGCCCAAGAACAGCGTGACAGCGATAGCCGACACAGTAAACAGATTGACGAACTCCGCCAGAAAAAACATGGCGAACTTCATACCGGAGTACTCGACATTGTAACCTGCTACCAGTTCTTGTTCCGCTTCCGGGATATCAAACGGGGTGCGGTTGGCTTCGGCGGTAGCGGCGGTAATATACGTAAGGAAGGCAATCGGTCCGAACGGAAGACGGAAGATATACCAGTTGAACACCAGACCGGACTGGGCCTTGACAATATCGACCATCGATAAGGAGCCAACGAAAATGACTACGACCAGCACCGAGGCTACCAGTGGGACTTCGTAGCTGACCATCTGCGCCGCCGAACGCATCCCTCCCAGGAGAGCATATTTATTGTTGGAACCCCAGCCGGCCATCAACAGTGAGATGACAGCGAAGGTTGTAACGGCCATAATATACAGAATGCCGATGTTAAGGTCGGCCACGATCAGACCTTTGCCCCATGGCATCACGACGTAGACTGAAAACGCCGCAACAAAGCAAATTACCGGCGCCCAGAAAAAGACCAGCCGGTCGCGGGTGTCAACCAGGATATCCTCTTTTTGAAGGAGCTTGATAGCGTCCATGATGGTCTGATACCAGCCGTGCCAGCCGTGACGCATCGGGCCGAATCGCTGCTGAACGTGAGCGGATATCTTTCTTTCCCACCAAACTAAGAAAAGCGCCACCAAAGCCAGCAAAGCGAATATAACCAGCCCGAGAGCGGTATACGTTATAATATCGACCCATGTTTGCGACAGGCCGGTTGCCAGTAGTTTCTCATAGAGCCACCGAAATAAACCGTGTAGTTCTATAAATAAAACGGGATTGCCTGTCATCGGTCAATCTCCGGTACAATGATGTCGAGGGTGGCAAAAGTGGCAACGATGTCAGCAATGAGCATGTCAGTACCAAACTCAGGCAGGGCCTCAAAGTGGTTATAGGAACTACCGCGAGCCTTTACACGAAGGGGTTTCTTGCTGCCATCAGAGAGCATATAGATACCCATCTCGCCACGTGAGTTTTCGATGCGGCTGTAGACTTCGCCCGGCGGCGGCTTGAAATTCGGCAAGACTTTGGCTCTGATTTCGCCTTCGGGAAGACCGTCAAGCGCCTGCGTGATAATCCTGATCGACTGACGGATTTCGTCCAGCCGTAAAAGGTACCGGTCGTAGCAGTCACCATGGTACCGGACAGGAATATCAAAATCAAACCGATCATATATGGAGTAGGGGTCGTTTCGACGGGTGTCATACTGCACACCCGAGGCTCGCAGGACCGGGCCGGAAACTCCGTAAGCGATGGCTGTTTCCTTCGACAAGACGCCGATCCCCTTGGTGCGCGCCAGCCAGATCGGGTTTTTGTTGAGCAATCCTTCATAGTCGGAAAGCTTGGCGCCGATTATCTTGATTGCCTCGCGAGTCTTGGGGATGAACTCCTTGGGAATATCCCTGGAAACGCCACCGATCCTGTTGTAGCTATATGTCAACCGCTGGCCGCAGGTCATCTCAAAAAGGTCTACAATTAGCTCGCGTTCGCGCAACCCATACAGAAATGGCGTCACTGCTCCAATGTCCATGGCGGTGACACCATAGAAAATCAGGTGCGAGGCGATGCGATTGAGTTCGAGCATAATAACCCGCAGATATTCCGCACGTTCAGGTACTTCAATTCCCGCGAGTTTTTCCGCCGCCAGGGAAAACGCGTAGCTACACGACATGGCCGTGACATATTCAAACCGATCCATAATCGGAATACACTGGGCGTACGTGCGGTTTTCACAGACCTTCTCGATGGCCCGGTGCAGGTAGCCGATAACCGGTTCAATCTTGACGATTTTCTCGCCGTCCATGGTCAACATCAACCGTGCCACGCCGTGTGTCGACGGATGCTGCGGGCCCATGTTGACGACAAACTCTTCCGTGCGCAACTCGGCCATAGCTAAAACTCCGGCATCCGCTCGAAGTCGGGTGCATCCCAATCCTTGCGCATCGGGTGTCCTTGGTCCCAGTCATCGGGTAGAAGGAAGCGTTTTAGATTGCCGTGATTGAGTACATTAATACCGTAAAGCTCCCATATTTCCCTTTCGTACCAATTGATACCGGGCCAGACTTCTTGAACCGATTCAATTTCGGCCTTATCGTAGGGAAGGATCACCTTGAAATCGAGGCGAAGATTATTCGAAATAGAAGCTATGGAATAGACGGCCTCGAAGTGCTCTTTGGTGTCGACACCTGCAAGGTTACATAGATAATCGAACTGGAGATTCTCATCAGCTTTTAGAGCCCGGGCTACTTCCATCAGGTCTTCCGACTTGACCTGGAACATAGGATCGTAGCGACCGGTATCCAACGGCGTCAACTTGCCGTCGAAGTGGCTGCTCACGTAATCCTTCAGTTCGTCCTTGGTCATGCTACTTTTCCTGCCAGTCGGAGAGCTTCTGCTTTTTGATCTTTTCCTGCAGGTGGATACAGCCTTCGAGCAGAGATTCGGGGCGTGGCGGGCAGCCGGGGATGTAGATGTCGACCGGAATGATGTGGTCAATCCCTTTCTCGACGGCGTAGCTGTCATAGTAGAACGGGCCGCCGCTAATGGTACAACCGCCCATGGCGATCACATAACGCGGCTCCGCCATCTGGTCATACAGCCGCCGCAGTCGAGGGGCCATTTTCTTAGTGATTGTTCCCGCGACAATAATCAGGTCTGACTGACGTGGAGTGGCACGGTAGATCATCCCCAGCCGGTCGAAGTCGTACCGGGAAGCGCCGGTACACATGAGCTCAATAGCACAACAGGCGGTGCCGAACAGAAGATACCATAGCGACTTCGCCTGCGCCTGATGCAACACCGTCTCCAAGGCTGTGGTTATGATCCCGCCGCCAGGGATTTTCTCAGCATAGTGGGGAACCTTCCTGATTATACCCACTTAAGCACCCCTTTCCGCCAGGCGTAGAAAAGACCATAAAAGAGGATCAGGATGAAAATGACCATTTCCACGAGAGCGAACAAACCCAACCGGCCAAATGCCACCGCCCAGGGGATTAGAAAAACCGCCTCAACGTCGAAGACAACAAATATGAGAGCAAAGATATAGAAGCGGTTGTTGAACTGAATCCAGGATGTGCCAATTGGCAGCTCGGCGCATTCGTAGTTTACAGTTTTCTTAGGGTATGGGTTATGCGGTCGAATCAGGCGGGCAAGGAAAAAGGTAATCAGGACCATGCCCACCCCGAGGATGATAAAGACCAGGACGGCCAGATATTCAGTCATTTTGCAACACTTGTTGTCCCACTCCGGTCAAACTATATATGACTGAGTTCGCAGGTTTTGAAGGCTCAAAAAACGCCCCCTTGCCGTTATGTCAAGTACTTTCTCGACGTTTAGGCCTCCTACTAAGTTGCTTTCTTTCAATGAGAATTTGGCATATCTTGTCTTGGCGGAAGGAAATGAAATATTTAAGGAATTATATGAATCGCTTAGCAATATTTTTCACCTCTGCTCTTTGCACAGCAAGTATCAGCGCTGCCGCGATTGAAGCACCAGTCGGTCAGCCGTCGATTCAGACAGGCACGGACTTGGTTAACGAGAAGGATGACTCTACTCGTTTCATGGTTACTTGTGATTCCCGCGGTAGCTCAAATGGCGTTAATAGCGCTATCCTGGCCGAGATTGTCCAGGCAACCCTTGAAGAGAATGTTGATTTTATCTTGTTCCCGGGTGATCTCGTAACGGGATCCTCCGACTCAACCATCTTGGAATCGGAACTCCTCCAATGGCGCAGCATCATGCAACCGGTGTACGATGCGGGCATCGGCGTATACCCCTGCCGCGGTAACCATGATGCCGACAATAAAGCTGTCTGGGACAATGTCTTTTCAGGGCCTTACGCTCTTCCCGATAACGGCCCGAGCGGTGAGGATAACATCACTTTTTCATTCACACACAACAACATTTTTGTAGTCGGCCTCGATCTATATACTCAAACCCATAGGATAAACCAGGCGTGGTTGGATAAGCAGCTTGCTGCCAATATGCAGCCGCATGTTTTTGTTTTTGCTCATGAACCAGCTTTCAAGGTTCGCCATCGGGATTGTCTTGACGATTATCCGGACGATCGCAACACTTTTTGGAACAGTGTCGCTGCCGAAGGCGGGCGGACATACTTTTGTGGCCACGATCACTTTTATGATCACGCCCGTCTTGACGACGGTGATGGTGACCCCAGTAATGATCTACACCAGTTGGTTGTTGGGGTAGCCGGGGCGCCTCTTGTTAGCGACGCTTCATACAATGGTAACAATGGTTCCTGGACACCACAGCGCCTCTGGCACGACCATGAGATCGGCTATGTGCTGGTAGAGATCGACGGCTTTAGTGTCACTATGACATGGAAACACCGTATTGCTGAAGGGGTGTACAAAGCAACCGGAGACGTTTGGACTTACATGGTGAGTGAGAATTCTTGCTGCGTCGGTGTTAGAGGTAATATTGACGGTGATCAGTCAGATAAACTTGACAGTGCTGATGTAACCTACTTGGTTGATTACTTGTTTCTTGGCGGTCCGCCACCTCCTTGCCCGGAAGAAGGTAATATCGACGGCATTATGTACGCGGGTGGACCGATTGATGTTGCTGACCTAACATACCTGGTCGCCTACCTATTCCATGGCAGCCCAGCACCTCCACCGTGTCCGTAGCCGGGGAGGGCATCTATTCTGTGGCGGGGTGAAACCCGACATTTTCTCTTGATAATTGGAAAGGATTAGAGTAAATTAAGACTGAATAAGCAACTTTCTCAAGCTATTGCTTAGCAGGGAGTTTGTTATGAATCGAATGGTATATTTCTTCGCTTTGAAGGGAGGACGTACGCGTAATCTGCTACAGGTCATGGTGGCCACGTTCGTGGTGGATGTGCTTCTGGGTAGCATAACAGTTTTTGCTCAGGCCCCCCACATTGTTTCTACCTCACCGGCCCAGAATGAGCTGAATGTGCCGGTTAACACCAACATATCGGTGACTTTCGATACGGATATGGATGAGACAACCATAACCAACGAAACGTTTGTCGTAAATGCCAACATGACCGGTTTACATCAGGGGACTATCGCTTATGATTTACCCACCAAAACGGCAATACTTGATTTGAGTCAGGACTTTGCTGTTGGGGAAATAGTCACGGTAGTACTGACTACTGGTATTGAATCATCAGATGGCTCACCTCTTGAGAAAAGTTTTGCATGGTCTTTTACCATGGCAGTCGACTTGGTGCTCGATCATAAGTCTAGCGCAATTGGTCCTCCAGCCCGCTATGTGGGCGGTGGAGATGTTGTTGCTGCTGCGGATCTTGATGGCGATGGAGATATCGATTTAGTCGCAGGACATTATGATACTATTTCAGTACATCTCAATAATGGTGATGGTACCTTTTCACCTAGAGATGAGTTCGTAACCGGCTACTACTACATACGGTCGGTTGTGCCTCTTGACCTAGATTCGGACGGGGATATAGATTTAGCCGTGGGTAGCGGTGCGGGTCCATGGGGAAGGGTACAACTTCTGTCGAATCAAGGAGATGGTACGCTCGATTCCTTAACGAAATTCTATTTGCCCGGCAGCTGTGGAGCAGGGGGCCTGATAACTGCTGATATCGATGGTGATGGTGATCCTGATCTTATCAGCCCCGGTGGTTATACAGACACAGTTGCCGTTGTGCCGAATAATGGAGATGGGACGTTCGGTACAGCGGTATGCTATCCAGTTGGAGATACTTCGTCGTTAGTATCAGCAAGCGATTTCGACAATGATGGCGACATGGACCTGGCAGTTGGCCCTTTCGACTACTATTCAAATGATATTTCTATATTGTTGAACGATGGCAATGGCAGTTTTGATCCGCCTTTAATCATTTCAATGGATTCTCACCCTTATTCTATCTTTGCTGCTGATCTGGATAGTGACGGTGATATCGATTTGGCAATCGCGGGTGGTCCAGATAGTGTTTCGCCCATTCTGTTAAATAATGGTAATGCGACTTTCACTTTCAGTTTAATTCCTAGTGATGATGATTCGTATTCCAAACTGTTTATTGCCGATTTAAATAGTGATGGTGATCTTGACATTATCATGATTGGAGCGGGAAATCCAAACCATAACAACACAATCTCTATTCATTTGAACCGCGGAGATGCTACCTTTAAAAATAATATAGTCTACCCGATTGTAGGAGTGATGAGAAGGCATGTATTTGCAGACGTCGATCAAGATGGCGACTTGGACATAGCAGGAGCGGATCCTGACGATAGTCTGGTAGTTTGCTTAAACCAAGGCATTCGTACTGTTGATATTTTTACCAGGTCCGATGTATTCGTTGGTGGGAACATGAAAAATCTAGTAGCTGACCTTAATAATGATGGATATGATGATATTATAGCAGACATGACATATATCAATGATGGCACCGGCTTGTTCGTCCCTTATGATTCCATCGGTCTAGACACAGCCTATAACTCTGCATACAATGGTCACCAGCTGGCTGATACCGACAACGATGGTGATTTGGATTTTATTGTTTGTGGCAACCCTAGTTTCCCAGAGGCAGTTGCAGTTTATGTCAATGATGGCACCGGCCATTTTGCTGCAGACACCGTTTATGATTGCTCACCTGGCTATGTCCACGAGAGTCGGACGTGTGATTTGAATAATGATGGATTCATTGATATAATTGTAGCGGGGCAGGGGTACAGTTATCCAGCAAACATTCTCTGGAATCTTGGGACAGGAGTATTCCAGGTTGAAGATGTTCCGCCCTACGGAGTTGGTGCAGGCGTTGATGTTGGTGACTTTGATAATGATGGAGATTTCGATGTCTTATGGTCGAATAACGTGTATTATACTCAAATCTATTCAAATGACGGCCGCGGAAATTTATCACCTGAGTTTAACTTCCCTTGGGGTTTTGTCAGCATATCACCGAAAAGCACATTTACCGATCTTAATTCGGATGGATACCTTGATGCAATTATTATGCACACTGGTGATCTAATTCCGGGCCATTCGAATACATACATCAATAATAACGACGGCACTTATTCATTAATTGGTGATACCATACTAAGCTTACATGGTGAATTTAATACATACAAATCTCCAGATATTGATAATGATGGCGATAACGACGTGTGCTTCAGATATCTGAATGATGGAGCTGGAAATCTGGAGGATATTACTGACAGATGGACACTATGGACAGGGCTGGGACATTTTAACGATGACGGTTATCTCGACATGGTCTACAGTGATGGCTACGTGTACTACAACACCCTTGCTGAGTCTCCTAATCTGGCTCCCGTCGTGCCCACTGGTCTGTCGGCAACGGTCACAGACAGTTCGGTAACCTTCGAGTGGTTGCCAGCAAATGACGATGTTACTCCGGAAGCACTTTTGAAATACAATCTCCGAGTTGGCACCACTACCGGCGGCAATGAAGTCATGTCAGGTGTAACACCCCCATGGTGGCCCAATGTTGAGCACAACGAGAACTGGACGCTCTACCTCGACATGACCCAGTTCTGCGAGATCTATTGGTCAGTCCAGAGTCAGGACGGATGCTACATGAGATCGGACTGGTCAACCGAGCAAATTGCCAAATATGATCCTGACAGTGATAGCTTGGGATACGCATGCGACAACTGTCCTGAGATTTACAACCCGGTCCAGGAGGACGCAGATGCCGACTCAGTCGGGGATAGTTGCGACAACTGTATCTACGCATATAATCCCGAGCAGGAAGATGCCGACAGCAACGGAGTCGGTGATGCCTGTGATGTCGGCTGCTGCGTTAATCGCGGCAATGCGGACGGCATTGTCGGTGTTGGTGGGCCTATCGATGTTGCTGATCTGACCTACCTGGTGGCGTACCTCTTCCAAAGCGGTTTTCCTCCACCGTGCCCTGAGGAGGGAAATGTTGACGGCATTATTGGCATTGGCGGACCTATTGACGTGGCAGACCTGACCTACCTGGTTGCCTACTTGTTCAAGAGTGGCCCAGCACCTCCACCGTGTCCGTAGGAGGAAGACAATTCGTATGAGGAAAACTATTAAACGGTATTAAACCA
>Ga0315544_1000929_pt1 | contig 24646 bp, 16 predicted proteins | sample SalMarSW160130MG_2_FD_202543 | JGI IMG/M metagenome (GOLD analysis project Ga0315544, IMG submission 202543) | Salt marsh sediment microbial communities from the Plum Island Ecosystem LTER, Massachusetts, United States - Salt Marsh Sediment SW1601-130 ... | reverse complement strand
GGAAAGGAACTGAGATTATGGGAAGGTTTTTTCCAAGGATAAAATATAACAGTCAGACTAAATTTGGAATGTGGGGAGTCGGATTAAAGCACGATATTAAGCAATGGATCCCCGGTTTAAAAGACTTGCCGGTTTTGAATATGTCATTGATGGGAGGCTATACCAGACTAAAAAGTAGTGTTGGACTAGAGGTTACTCCTGATGATGTCGGGCTTAATGATTATATCAGTGTAGATCCTGCTACCTGGGATAATCAGCAAATGAGTCTTATAACCTCAAGCTTTACGGCCAACTTATTGATTTCTGCCGATATTCCTATAGTTACATTCTATGGAGGTATAGGTTTTGCAAATACAAAGTCAAATGTAAAGTTCGAAGGATATTACCCGATGATTTCCACTGTTGAAGAAGGTTTACCGAATGTTGAGGCAGTGGAGAATCCTGTTGATCTTGAAGTGAAGAATCAGGATGGAGGAGTAACAAAACCCAGGTTAAATGCAGGAATTCGGCTTAAATTTGGTGTGTTTACAATGCATTTTGATTATGTGAGGGCGAATTATAATATTGCAACATTCGGGTTGGGCATTTCTTTCAGATAGACAAAACAATTTGTAACAGAATAGAAAGGCTGTCTCGGAAGTTAAAATTTCGCCACCAAGACACTAAATTCACAAATTTTTCACAAAGTTTTATAGAATTGAAAAACAGGAGTTTGTGAACTCTTTGAATCTTGATGACTTAATGGCTACCTTAAAATTTTTACTTTTTGAGACAGCCCCTTTTTATTAAAAATCAATACTGAATCTTACTTCGGGATTCTGGTAAGGGTACTCTGGATTGTGGGATATATCCCATAGGATCATGATGGCGAATCCGGCTCTTTCACCAAGTGGAAAACGAAAACCTCCGCCGATAAGTACAATATTTATCCATGTACGGGGTTCTTTTTGGTAATATAAATAAAGCAATTGATAAGGAGGAATTGTAGAGTAAAAAGGAATTACTGTCACAGGTTCCACATTCAGTACCTCGTCTTCTGCATACACAAAAATATCCCCGATCCCTATATTGATTTTTTCATTGATATTTTTGAAAATGGAAAATAGTGCAAACGTCTTGATTCCGTAAACACTGGTTTCATAATAGGATCTTTCTTTAACATACATATATTTTGGTCCCAGGCCAGCCCAAAGACGCGGTGTAATTTTATAGCCGGCGATAGGAGCCAGTTCGATATAGGTGTATGTTCCAAATGACAAGCCCAGGTTGCCACCGAAATACAATTTTGATTCCCTGTACCATCCTTTCTTCTTTTCCTTTTTATCTTTTGAATCTTCAGTTTCGCCCGGATATTCATATTGTGCAATGGATGAAATACATAGACTGAAAAAAACTGCCAGAAGGAGATATTTTTTAAACTTCATGGAATATTATGTATTTATAAAATAGTTTTACAAATATAAGACCAAAACTTAATACTATGAATGTAATAATTACAGGAGCAAGCAAAGGAATAGGGTATGCAATGGCAAAAAGGTTCATTGAGAATCAGAATGTTCGCTTGTATCTTATTGCCAGATCTGAAAAGCTGTTATTGCAACTTAAAGAAGATTGCCTGGAATTAAATCCTGATGCAGAAATAGTTACGGTTCCCTTTGATATGACAAACTTATTAAAAAATGAATGGCCCGTAACTATTGACTGCAAGCATATTGACATAATGATTAATAATGCCGGGTTATTGATAAATAAGAATTTCGAGAACTTAAATACGGATGAAATAATTGGTATGGCCACTGTGAATTTTGTCGCTCCCTCATTATTGATTCAAAAATCACTAAGTAAAATGGGAGGAGAACACCCGACTCATGTAATCAATATCAGTAGTATGGGCAGTTATCAGGGGAGTGTAAAATTCCCGGGATTAAGCATTTATAGTGCCAGCAAAGCTGCATTATCAGTTTTAACAGAATGTCTTTCTGTTGAATTGAAAGAGAAAAATATATTTGTTAATTCCCTTGCACTGGGTGCTGTACAAACTGAAATGTTGAGTGATGCCTTTCCGGATTATCAGGCACCTCTTTCTCCTGATGAAATGGCAGAATTTATAGTAGATTTTGCCGTCAACGGATACAAATATTTCAATGGGAAAATTCTTCCTGTATCCTTGTCAACACCGTAAAATAGTCGAAAGTCTCAAGATTTAAATTTTAATGAATATCCAATGTCCAACACCCAATGTTCAATTTCCAATTAAATCTGTGACTATACTTCGACATTGGAAATTGGTTATTGGACATTCGACATTAAATACTGACAATGAACTTTAATCTTAAACATCTAAACAATTACACGATTCAATAGTTAAACAATTAACCACAGTTCGACTCCGCTCACTGTGACCTGTAAAATGTTGTCTGTAAATAGCGACCGCCAACCCAAGAACCTAAAAACCCTCTCATCTTCTCACTTTCCCATTTTCTCAACTTTTTAAAATCTAAACGTCTCAACTAAACTGATCACAGTTCACAGTTCACAGATCACAGTTCACGATTCAACAGTTACACAACCGATACCGATGAAAATCGGGAGAGCTCGACGAAGTCAATTAAACCCATCCAACGCACATGCCCTGGTTTCGTTCCGTTCCCTAACGGAACGAGTTCCTTTCTTCCTTGATGAAGAAAGGAACCAAAGAAATCATGGCTGATAATAAATCCGGATAAATCTTATTGCTCGGCTCTGCGTGTCGTTCCGCTGACGTTTCACTTCCGCGGAACTTGAAAATCCTTTGCAACGAGCCTTCGCTATGATTTATTTACCGGATTTATTATAGGCCAGTCCTTTTTTTATACCGTTGGTGATCGAAGAATAGTTTCTTGTCTTTAGTCGCAAGTTTCAAGTCTCAAGTGGTTAATTACTAGTCTTAAAATTTCAAATCTCTGTGGTTTGCGTTTCATAGATTGTATAATCCCTGAATTAAGCAGGCAGATAAAACGCATTTATTTTGCATCCTGTTCCCGGGGTTTCGCCCCGGGCTATTGTATTTACACCCCTTGCTCCTCCGCTATAGCTTCAGCGACACGCGGTCAGGGTGTATCCCCAGAATCAGCTGATATATAAATTCATTTCATCGATTCACCAACCGATCCCGATGAAAATCGGGGGAGCTCGGCGAAGTCAATTCCCCGAATAATCATTTTCTAATAACCCAACTACCTAATAACCTAACAACCCACCTCAAAACTAAAAACTCTAAACATCTCAACTCTTAAACAAATAAACGATTACACAGTTACACGATTACACAGTTACACAATTAAGCAATTAAACAACTCCAAACTCTCCCGTCTTCGGTCTTCCGACTTCTGACTCTAAACTCACTTCACCATAGAAGATTCGTCATATTCCTTTGGTTTGATCTGACGTTTTAAGACCAGTAAACCGTTCCAGATCAGGGCATGCAATTCATCTTCTCCGGGATATATTACTACAGGGGCAATAAATGAAACCATAGATTTTATGTATTCAACTACCATTGGATTATGTGATATTCCACCTGTAAGTATGATTGCATCAACTTCACCTTTAAGGACAGCCGCAAGAGCTCCAATTTCTTTTCCAATTTGATAGGACATTGCATCTTGTATCAATCGGGCATTCTCATCACCATCCTGAGCCATCAGCTCAACTTCATATGCATCGTTGGTATTAAGGTAAGCCATATATCCGCCTTCACCGGTAATCATTTTTTTAACTTCATCCAATGTGATATTTCCTTCAAAACACATTCTGGCCAGTGCTCCGGACGGCAAAGTTCCACTTCTTTCAGGAGAAAATGGTCCTTCTCCGTCTAGTGCCTGGTTAACATCAATTACCTGGCCTTTACAATGGGCCCCAATGGAAATTCCTCCTCCCAAATGAGCTATTATTAAATTCAATTCATCGTAATTATGGTTCATCAGTCGCGCATATGCTCTTGCTGTAGCTTTATGATTCAATGCATGGAATATCGAAAGACGTTGAAACTTCGGGTGTCCTGTAAAACGGGCAACATCCTGCAATTCATCCACTACTACCGGATCTGCAATATAAGCTTTACAATTTGGGATCTGCTTTGCTATTTCATCGGCGATGAGTCCTCCAAGATTGCTTGCATGTTCACCAAGAGATCCTTCCTGAAGATCTTTTTTCATTTGCTCATTGATGCGATAAACTCCTGATTGAATTGGTTTCAGAAGGCCACCTCTTGCAACAATGGCCTCTACTTTTGAGATGTCAATTTGAGAAAGTGTGAGTTCTTCCAGAATGTGTTCTTTTCGATAGGTATACTGATCAGTAATTTTTTTAAACCTTTTGAGTTCTTCTGCAGGATGAGAAATATTCTTCAGGAACACGGGTTTGGATCCATGATATACAGCAATTTTTGTACTCGTTGATCCCGGATTTATAGCCAGAATAGTATGTAACATAAGATAAACATTATTTACGATTACATTGGTTGTAGGCAAAAGCCAGGGAATACAGTTTGCTTTCCGGTGAATCGGTCCTGGAAGTGAGAACAACAGGCGCTTCTGCACCAATTAATACTCCGGCAGCTTTTGCATTACCAAGATACGTTAAACTTTTATAAAAAACATTTCCTGATGAAATTTCAGGTACAACAAGAATGTCAACATTGCCTGCTATCTGACTGTCTACACCTTTATGTTTAGCAGCTGTTTCAGAAATAGCAATGTCAAGAGAGAGAGGTCCTTCAATTTCGCACTCCGTAAATTTTTCAGATTTATGCATTTTAACGAGCTTTGCTGCATCAATGGTCGACTGCATTCTTGGATTGATTCTTTCAATCGGAGCCAACAATGCAACTTTGGGTTTAGTAATGCCCAGATTATGAAATGTTTGCACAGCATTTTTAATGATGTGCTTTTTTGTTTCAAGGTCAGGTGCAATATTTATTGCCGCATCGGTTAATCCGAATAGTTTATGGTAATATGGCGATTCAAAAATTCCCACATGACTAAAATATCCGGAAGTATTGATACCAGTCTTTTTATTTAGTATTTCTTTGATAAATATTTTGGTGGAAAGCAAGCCTTTCATTAACATATCGCCCTTTTCTTTCCTGACGAGTTCAACCGAAATTTTTGCAGATTCAACATCATTTTCAGCAGAACAAATGTCGTAATTGTCAAGATCAATTTTATATTCGTTCAGTATCTTCGAAATTTCACTTTTTTTGCCAACAAGAATAGGTTCTATCAGGCCGAATTTTTGAAATTCTGAAATTGCCTTTAATACAAGTTCATCTGCTGCAGAAGCAACAACGATTTTTTTACTTTCTTTTTTATTTTGAGCAATACTTAATAATTCATTTAGAGTCTTCATATGATTAGCTGGTACTTTAAGTTCCTGAAATTATTTCCATTGTATCTTTGGCAATAACCAGTTCTTCATTGGTTGGTATTACAATAATTTTCACTTTTGAATTTTCGGCCGAGATGATGTTTTCATCAGAAAGGGTTTGGTTGTTTTTGTTCGCATCCAGTTTGATTCCTAAATAATCAAAGTTTTCACATACAATTTTACGTATTTCGGGTCTGTTTTCACCAATTCCTCCTGTGAAGATCAATAGATCAAGACCATTTAATGCAGCAGAATAGGCGCCTATGTATTTTTTTATTCGATAACAGAACATGTCCAGAGCAATTTGAGCCCTTTTATTGTTGTTATCTTTTGATGCCGACTCAATTTCTCGCATATCAGATGAAATTCCTGAAATTCCCAATAAGCCACTTTCATTGTTTAATAAAGTGGTTATACGTGTATGGTCCAAACCGTCATTTTCCATGATATGTGTTACTACACCGATATCCAAATCACCTGATCGTGTGCCCATGATAAGACCTTCAAGTGGCGTATACCCCATTGAAGTATCGATAGATCTTCCTTTATCTATAGCTGTAATTGAAGATCCATTCCCCAGATGACAACTGATTATTTTTATTTTTTCAATGGCAGTATTTAACAATTCACAAGCTTTATGTGTGACATAAAAATGACTCATGCCATGAAAACCGTATCTTCTGATTTTGCCTTTTTCATAATATCGGTATGGAATGGCATACAAATAGGCATGAGGTGGCATAGATTGATGAAATTGCGTATCAAAAACTGCAACTTGCTTGATCCCGGGTATAATTTTTTCAATGGCATATATTCCTTTGAGATTTGAAGGATTATGCAATGGAGCCAGCTCGATACAGTTTTCTATTTCTTTAAGAACCTTTTTTGTAATTAAAACACTTGATTTGAATTCTTCACCACCATGTACTATTCTGTGACCTACTGCCTCTATTTCCTTTATATTATTCAGGCAGCCGTTTTTTTTATCTGTTAGAAGATTCAGGATATTATCAATACCTGCCTGGTGATCAGCAATTTCTTTTTCAAAAATAATTTCATCTGCGGGAACTTTTTCATATTTTACACATGCATGATTTAATCCTATTTTTTCAACAATTCCCCTGACCAGAACATGTTCTCCCGGCATATCGAACAGCTGGTATTTTATTGAGGAACTTCCACAGTTGAATACAAGTATCTTCATACTGAAAGTTACTAATTAATGCATTATCAGTGTAATATATGCATTATGATTTTCATCATGAAAAGACAAAAATGAAATGATGAAGATTGTATAGGATGGATTGAAAAGCAGGCAAATTATCTAGAGATATAGGTATTTGCCAATTATTTTAAGAACGTCAGTTGCTTTTCCTTTAAGAAAAATATCAGATATTGATTCTGTCAGCTGTGATTCTTTGATGTTAATTTCAATAATTTTTGCCCCATGTTCTTTTGCGATTACTGGTAAATCTGCCGCCGGAAGTACTTCTGCATTGGTCCCAATAATTAGCATTACATCTGCTTTTTTTGCTTCAGCGAATGATCGGGTTTTAGCAAACTGAGGTATAGGTTCATTAAAGAAAACAATATTGGGTTTTAATATTCCCTTGCAAACATAACATGTTGGGGGCAAAAAATCCAGATTGGCAAAGCTAATATCATATTCCGAACTGCATTCTGTACATATAAGGCGTTTATAATTGCCGTGGAGTTCATATACATATTTACTTCCTGCTTTTTGATGAAGATTGTCAATGTTTTGAGTGATTATCGATTCAATGAAACTTCTTTTTTCCATTTTAGCAAGGACTTTATGAGCAATATTTGGTTCTGCTTCATGAATATTGTCATAAAATATTTCCTTAATCTTTAACCATGATTGAAGCGGTTTTTTTTTAAAAAAATCGATTTCAAGATAAATGGGATGATGAGAATTCCAAATACCCTTTTCATCTCTGAATGCGGGAATTCCACTATCGACAGAAATGCCGGCACCAGTAAAAGCGACAGCATATTTGGCGTTACGAATTATTTCTGCTGCTTTTTCAATTTTTTTTAAATCCATGAGATTTCAAAAAAGCTCCCGGATGCTTGGTTTTCACTTCCGGGAGAAATTTTTGTCTTTCAGAATGAACTTTTTTAATCCAATATTACTCTTCCTCTGTTAACATTTTGGTTACGGAAACAGTAGTATCTTCATTAAAATTAATCTTGAAATTTAGTTTTTTAAATACCGAGATCATTGGTTTATTGTTCTTTGTGGTTTCTGCAACAAGGCGTTTAATGCCGTTATTCTTTGCAATATTTATACAGAATTCTGTAATAATATATCCTAAATCTTTCTGCTGCCATTCATCAGTGATTAAAATCGCATATTCCATGATTTCCACATCAGGATCTGCAATCAGTCTTCCAACACCAATAATTTTTTTCTTTCCTTTTTCTGTGATCTCGGCAACGATGGCAATTTCCCTGTCGTAATCAATAAAACAGAACTGAGAGGCAACTTCATGTGAATCATAATAAAAATCGTATCTGAATCGAAGATAGATAGATTCTTTAGAACAACTTGCCAGTAAATCAAGCCACATAGGTTCATCTTCCGGTTTAATCGGTCTGAGGTATACCTCCGTTTTATCAAGAAGCTTTATTTTTGATGTTAATCGTTCAGGATAAGGTCTTAAGATCAGATGAGAATAATCCTTGACCGGATGATACAATAATTTTTCATCAACGACAATCCGTGCATCCAGCGCTATGATATCGTCAGGGGTGACAAGAAGCGGATTAATATCCAATTCTTCAATCTCGGGATAATCTGCAGCCACATAAGATAAGCGGATGATAACTTCGATTAACTTATTAATATTTTTGGGTTTGCTTCCCCGATAGCCTTTTAGTAATGGATAAATCTGCAGTGATTGCAACATTTGTATTGCCAGTCTCTCATTCAAAGGAGGAAATTCAAGTCGTTTGTCCTTAAACAATTCAGCGGTAGTTCCACCCATACCAACGAGCATAACTGTACCAAAAACAGGATCCTTCTTAATTCCAAGAATCAGTTCTATAGCATCTTTTGAAGAGATCATTTTTTGAACAGTGACTCCGTCAATTTTTGCATCAGGCATTTTTTCAGATACTGTTTTAATCATGTTTCTGAAAGTGGCTCTTACCATTTCATCATTTTTGATATTCAATGCCACACCACCTGCATCTGATTTATGTGTTATATCATTTGAATATATTTTCAGTACAACAGGATATCCTTTTTCATTGGCAATTTTCACAGCTTCATCTTCATTCGATGCAGGTTGAGGATGTGTTGTAGCAATTCCGTAATCATTGATAAGGTGTTTGGAATCATCTTCATTAAGGATTTTTGCTTTAGGGAATATTTCCAGCAAATATTTCTTTCGAAGTTCATCCCTGTCATAACTAAAAGAGACAGGTATTTCTTTCGGAGTTTCATATAAGAGTTCAAGGTTCTCGGAGTAATGAGTAAGTGTCATAAAAGCAAGGATAGCTTGTTCAGGTGTACCGTAAGCTGCAATACCGGCATTGTTAAAGACAGTCATACCAGCTCTCATACTTGCACCACCTAGCCAGGCTGCCATAATAGTCTTAGAAGTTTTTCCTGCGAGTTCAGTAATGGCTTGAGCAGTTTCTGTAGGTGCAGTCATTGCCTGGGGAGTTAAAAGTACCAAAACAGCATCCACATTTTCATCTTCAAGTACTATTTCAGTAGCTTTCGCAAATCGTTCAGGGGTAGCGTCCCCCAGAACATCAATAGGATTACCGTGCGACCAGAAAGGAGGGAGGTTTTCGTTCAGTTTCTGAGTTGTCGTCTCAGAAAGGTCTACCAGCTTTCCCCCCAAGGATATTAATGAGTCAGTGGCCATTACACCGGGACCACCTGCATTGGTAATAATAGCTAGGTTAGATCCTTTTGGGGCTCTTCTTCTACTAATAAGATCGGTAAAATCAAAAATATCCCCATAGTTGTATACCCTGGCAATACCTGCTCTTCTGAATACAGCATCATAAATTGAATCTTCAGAAGCCATAGCACCTGTATGTGAGGCTGCAGCAGCTGCTGATTCAGGGAACCGTCCTGATTTATATACTATAATAGGTTTTTTTCGGGCAAATGCACGGGCTGCTGACATAAATGAACGTGCATTAGAAATTGATTCTACATACAAGACAATGGACTTCGTATTCGGATCCTGCCCAAAGTAATCTATTAAATCTCCAAAGCTTACATCTATCGAATTGCCAATAGATACAAAATAGGAAAATCCAACATTATTTTCATAAGCCCAGTCGAGCAAAGAAGTACACAATGCGCCCGATTGAGAAATAAATGCAACATGTCCCATCTTTGGCATACCGGAGGCAAAACTAACATTCATGTTTAGTCCGGGTACTAAAATTCCAAGGCAGTTTGGTCCAATAATACGCATATCATGGAACTTAGCCTTTTCTTCTTTGACCTGTTCTTCAAGTTTTCTTCCCTCTTCACCAATTTCCTTAAAACCTGCTGACATAATAATCAAGCCCGGTATACTGGCTTCTCCGCATTCTCTGACCAACTGCGGCACTATTTTAGCTGCTGTCATGATAACAGCTAAATCCGGAGTTTTCGGAAGACTTTTTACATCGGGAAAACAAGGAATGCCCAGCACAGCCTCTCGTTTAGGGTTTACGGGATATACTACTCCACCAAAACCACCACCCACCAGGTTTTTTAAAGTTATTCCTCCCACACTCTTGGGATCGTTTGATACCCCAATGAGTGCAATCCTTTTGGGTCTGAATATACGATCAAGCTTTTTTATTGGCATTTTTAAGAATTTTTGTTGTATTTAACATTTCCTTGAATACTAAGTTAATCAATTGAAAATAATATCCTTACATTTAGGAGTAATGAGGGTTTGTCTAAGGAATACTGCAAGTGAAAACCAGCTGAAAAGGAACCAGGTCAATACCTTAGTTCATGAGAATGTAAAATTGTACAAGCAACAAGTATAAATAATTCAATTCTTCTTATTTACTGGCAGGTTTTACAACTATTGTTAATAATGTTCCAATCAATACAGCAATACCTGAAATAGTAAAAGCCAATGGAAAATTACCCAAATCACCCATTTTTCCGCCAAGAATTGGTCCTAAAATACCACCAACACCATAAGCAAGAAAAACAAAAGGATAGTTTTGGCCAACATTCTTGGCACCAAATGTATCAGCAGTTATAGTCGGGAACAAAGCAAAATTGCCTCCAAAATTAAATCCGATAAGAGCTGCGCCAAGATAAAGTAATACTTCATTTCCTGCCATATAGGTGAAAAGAATTACAATAATACCTTGTGTGGCAGTCATTATGATAATCGAGGTTTTGCGACCCAGTGTATCACTCAATAAACCCCATACAATTCTACCCAGACCATTTGCAAGACTAAAGAACACAGCCATGGCAGTGCCTGCAATGGCACTTGCCTGTATGGCAGACATACCTGCATTCTGCAAAGCTTCCATGGGATATAATTTCATTAGGCCTATCGACATCAATCCTGCTCCTGCACTGAAAACAAAAGTCAGGAAGATGAGATAAAACTGTACTTTGCTTAGCATCTCGCTGCTTGTGAATTCAAGGGTTTTGCTATCATTTGCAGAAGCAGTTTGCGTGGTCTTGAATCCTTTTGGTCTCCATCCTGAAGGAGGAAATTTCATCCATAGTCCGCCAATGATCACCATTGCTGCAAAGGCTATTCCATAAATAACAAATGTTGTTGATAATCCCATGTTGCCGATCAGATTTCCCCATTGTCCTGCAAGTTTGACCCAAAGCATTGCACCGAATCCAAACCCTGCAACAGCCAATCCTGTGATCATCCCTTTCTTGTCAGGAAACCAGCGCATTCCAACAGCGATCGGAACTACATATGCAAATCCTATTCCTGCTCCACCTATCAGACCAATAAGCAACAACAATGCCCAAAAACTTGTTCCTCCAACCAGGCCAGCCAGCAGATAACCCAAACCAAGCACTATACCACCAATCCATGCAAGTTTCTGAGGTCCCCAGGTTGTAAGTTTTTTACCGGCAAATACCATAACAATTGCGAAAGAAGCCAGACCAATAGCAAAAACCCATTGTGTATTTTCTTTTGACCATCCGGCTTCCACAAGTGAAGGAGTGAAGACAGACCAGGCATATATAGCGCCAAGGGCAAGTTGAATAAGAATGGCACCAATAACGACCATCCCTCTGTAAATTGTTTTATTGTTTTCCATAGTATTAGACTAAAATATAGAAGTCAGAATAAGATTGAATGAACATTTTATTCTGACTTCATTTTCTGACTATAATAATTGAAATTATCTTTTCACTTCTACTTTTGCACCGTTGATGATTTCTTCAACAATTCCAGGATCAAGCAATGTGGAAGTATCTCCCAGATTTGTTGCATCACCTTCGCCTATTTTTCTGAGGATACGCCGCATAATTTTACCGGAACGTGTCTTTGGGAGTCCGCTTACAATCTGAATCAGGTCAGGTTTTGCAATGGGGCCAATGTATTTCGTAACAGTATCTCTGATCTCTTTTTCTATGGTTGCCATTTCTGCGTCAGAGATCTCATCGCAAATTACGTAGGCATAAATTCCGGAACCTTTAATTTCATGAGGATATCCGACAACAGCAGATTCAGTAACTTTCGGATGCTGGTTAATAGCGTCTTCAACTTCTGCTGTTCCAATTCTGTGTCCGGATACATTGATTACATCGTCGATTCGACCAATAATACGGTAGTATCCTTCTTCATCACGTTTTGCACCGTCACCTGTCAGATAAAGACCCTTGAATGCCGAGAAATATGTTTCGTAACATCTTCTATGGTCACCGTAAGTGGTTCTTAGCATACCCGGCCATGGAAATTTGATACACAATATACCTTCCACACTATTTTCTTTTAGTTCATTTCCCTCGTGATCCAGCAGAATCGGTTGAATGCCTGGTAAAGGAAGAGTAGCAAGTGATGGTTTGGTAGGAGTAATCCCTGCCAAAGGAGTGATCATAATACCACCGGTTTCTGTTTGCCACCAGGTGTCAACAATTGGACACCGACCCTTACCTACAAGATCATGATACCATCTCCATGCTTCCTCATTGATAGGTTCTCCAACGGTACCCAATACTTTTAATGAACTGAGATCATGCTTTGTAACGAATTCGTCACCAAGAGCAACCAATGCACGAATAGCTGTAGGAGCAGTATAAAACTGGTTTACTTTATATTTGTCAATGATTTCCCAGAATCTTCCTCCATCAGGCCAGGTTGGAACACCTTCAAACATAACGGAAGTAGCCCCGCTTAATAACGGTCCGTAAACAATGTATGTATGACCTGTTACCCATCCGATGTCAGCTGTACACCAGAAGATGTCACCATCGCTGTATTGGAATACGTTTTTAAAGGTGTATTCGGCAAACACCATATAACCTCCAATAGTATGAACAACTCCCTTCGGTTTCCCGGTAGAACCTGAAGTGTAAAGGATAAATAATGTATCCTCGGAATCCATCACTTCGGCTTTATTATCTGTGCCAACACCTTTAATAACATCATCCCACCAGATATCCCGTTCTTTGTTCAAAGTAATATTTCCACCTGTACGTTTGAAAATAATGGTGTGTTTTACTGTAGGACAATCCTCTAATGCTTCATCAACAATACTTTTAAGAGGAATGCTTTTGGTACCTCTGTAACCGCCATCGGATGTAATTACAACATTTGATGTTGCATCCTTTATACGATCAGCAAGAGCAGATGCAGAGAATCCTGCAAAGACGATAGAATGGTAAGCGCCAATACGTGCACAGGCAAGCATAGAAATAGCCAATTCAGGTATCATCGGAAGATAAATGGCTACCCTGTCTCCTTTTTTAACACCTAGTTTGAGCAAACCGTTTGCGAATTCTTTTACCTTATCAAATAATTCACCGTAAGTAAGTTTAATTTCTTTTTCTTTCGGATCATTTGGTTCCCAGATAATCGCTACCTGATCTTTACGCATGAACATATTTCTTTCAAATATATTCTCCGTGATGTTCAATTTCCCATTTACGAACCAATTTACAACAGGTGCATCTTTTCCTTCAAATCTCCAATCCAGCAACTTGTCCCATTTTTTGTGCCAGTAATGACTTTCTGCAATTTTTGCCCAAAATCCTTCAGGATCGGCAACACTCTCTTTGTATTTCTGTAAGTATTCTGCGAGACTTGTGATTTTATTTATCATAATTCGAGATTTATTTATAAAATTGATTTACAATTGTTATTTCGAATGCAACTATGAATAATTCTGAGAAATTCAATTTTGTTACCTCTTAGGGTGGTTAATTACTCTTTAACTCAGTAGATTATTCATAGAATTCTTAAAAAGAAAACAAAGATATATTTTAGGGAACTAAAAACAAATTTTAGCACATTCCTTTTTTATGTTATTTATCATATTTCAGTGTATTCCGAATGATTTAACAGATCAGAATGATCCTGATAAATTGTGTCAGATAATGTTTTTATCTTCATTGGAAAAACCTGGTTCTGAAATAGTATCCGGTGGACTGAAAGCGGATAAATAATGCCATATAAAAATCGAAGAGGACATGAGGATCAATGCCAAAGATGTCTTCGCAATTGAAGATATTGGAGAGCATAATGTATCGGTAAATGACTGCAGTCAATGCGGATGACACAAAAACTGTTATTACATTAATCTGATAATTAGTATACATTAAAAAAGGCTGTCTGAAAGAAGACAGCCTTATTGATCAGCTAATATTCTTGGTTAATTGGCAGTCTGAACCGAGTCACCGATATGCTCAGCCAGAAATGCATCCATAGCCCTGTAGAAGTCAAATCTGTTTTCTTCGTTACGAAACCCATGTCCTTCATTGTCTTTTACCATATATTCAACTTCAATACCTCTTTGTTTCAGTGCCTCTACCATTTGATCCGACTCAGCTTTGTTTACTCTTGGATCATTTGCACCCTGAGCAATGAATAAGGGAACTTGAATTTTGTCAGCATGAAATACAGGCGATACTTCGGCCAGCAGGAGACTGTCTTCAACAGGATCTCCGACAAGTTCATAAAAAAGCTCACGCATTGGTTCCCAATAGGGAGGAATAGTATTCATAAAAGTAAACATGTTGGATACTCCGACATAGTCAATACCGCATGCATATACATCCGGAGTAAAAGTAAGTCCGGCAAGTGTTGCATAGCCTCCATAACTTCCGCCGTAAATAGCAATACGTTCGGGATCTGCAATGCCTTTATTGATCAACCAGTTGACTCCATCTGTAATATCGTCCTGCATACTGCGTCCCCATTGTTTTACCGATTTCAGCCAAAACTCTTTACCATAACCTGTTGATCCTCTGAAATTCATCTGAAGTACTGCATAGCCACGGTTAGCCAGTAGCTGAACTTCAGGATTAAAACCCCAGTAATCCCTGTGCCAGGGTCCGCCGTGCGGGTTAATGACAACAGGAAGGTTTTTTGCTTCATACCCTTTCGGAAGAGTCAAATATCCATGGATGGTTAATCCGTCTCTGCTTTGATAACTAATAGGTTTCATTTCAGCCAGATCATCTTCGTTCAACCATGGACTTATATCCGCTATTTTAGAAAGTTCATTTGTTTCTGAATCCAAAAAGTAATATGCACCACGACTTCTGTCACTGTATGTTCTCACAACAAATTTTGTTTCTGCAGTATCCGTGGCCGAAATATAGATTTCGTAACCGGGAAGCTCCTGTTGCAAAAATTCATATTGTATCTGAGCATCCTCATCGAAAAAATGATACTGTCTTTTATCCGTCGTATAAGATGCGGAAAGAAGTACTTTGCGTTTTCTTGAATACTGCAAACCACTTACATCGACTTCATCATTTTTGTACAAGGTTTCTACTTCTTCACCGGTCTGTGGATCGAAAATTACAATTTCCTCTTTGTCCCTTCCAAGATTTGATGAGACATATAACATTTTATTATCAAATGTGAAAAAGTGAGGATTGAAATTATCACGCCAACTGGTTGTAAGTACTTCCTTAAATTCATCTTCCTCATGATCTCTGTATAGTACAGTCTGGTTGACTCCGTCCGTAATAGCAAATGCAGCTCTTAATTTCCCGTCATGATCTGTGATCCAGCCGACAATATTTCCGGGATTTTCTGCAAGAAGTTTCATTTCGCCTGTTTCAATATTCAATCGATAAGGATCAAATACCTGTGCCGATCTTTTATTAAGCCCGATTATCACTTCAGTAGGTTGATCAGGCAGATCATCAATGATTTGTGTTCTAACACCTTCAAAACAAGTCAGGCATTTCGGATTTCTGCCATCCCGATTTACTCCATACAATTTGAAATCCTCGTTACCGTCTTCGTCTTTGATATAAAGAATCCGATTATCATTTGCCCAGAGATATCCTGCAATATCACGATCTGTTTCAAAGGTGATTTGCTGTATAGAATCTTGCCCAATCTCCTGGATAAAAAGATTCATTCGACTTTCATAGGGCGCCGTGAAGGATATGAATTGTCCCCCGGGAGAGATTTTAAAATATGCTTTTTCAGGATTTTTAAAAAAATCTTCAAGATCAAAGCGCGGGGGCTTTTGATCATTTTTCATGCACGATGAAAGAATCATGGCAACAAAGGCCAATAATAAAAAAGATTTTGTTTTCATTGATTTATGGTTTAACAAATATTAATAAAGCGAACTAAATTAGGATGCTTCATAACAAAATGCAAGCAAAAGGAATATATATTTGCATTTTTATGAATTATTCAGAATGTACCGAAAATCCTGCAGTGTTATGCTGAAGTCCAAATTATAGTAGAGATGATTGAAGATAAAATTAAGAAGTTAAGGGATCAAATTGACGGTGAAGTATTATTGAGTAAAACAGACCTGATTCTTTATGCAACAGATGCTTCTGCATATCAGGAAATGCCTTTGGCTGTAATCATCCCACGGTCCGAAAAGGACATTCATCGTATTATTCTGTTTGCAAATGAGCACAATGTATCAATAATACCCAGAGCTGCAGGCACTTCTCTTGCAGGTCAGGTTGTGGGAGAGGGAATAGTTGTTGACACATCAAAGTATCTTACTACTATTCTGGAAGTAAATGCAGAAGAAAAATGGGTTAGAGTGCAGCCGGGCGTAGTCCTTGATGAATTGAATATGCACCTGAAAGCATATGGTTTGTATTTTGGCCCTGAAACATCAGCTTCAAACAGATGCATGATTGGCGGAATGGTTGGGAATAATGCCTGCGGTGCTCATTCACTGATTTATGGAAGCACACGTGACCATACGCTGGAATTGCATGGATTTTTAAGTGATGGTTCTGAGGTTCAGTTTAAAACCTTATCGAAATCAGAGTTTTTGCAAAAATGTAAACTGGAAACACTTGAGGGTGAAATATATAGAAATATTGAAAGCACATTATCCGATCCTGCAAACCGGAAAAGAATTTCTGCAGAGTTTCCTGATCCGGGAATAAAGCGCAGAAATACCGGGTATGCTATTGATCTTTTAATGGATACGGAACCTTTTGTTGACAGTGGTAAACCCTTTAATTTCTGCAATTTGATTTGCGGATCAGAGGGAACTTTGATGTTCGTTACGGAAATAAAGCTGAACCTTGTTGATCTGCCTCCTTCTGATAAAGGCTTGCTGGTAGTTCATCACAAAAGTATTGCTGAGGCACTGAAAGCCAATTTAATAACATTAAAACATCATCCGTCAGCAGTTGAACTTATTGACAATATTATTCTTGAATGCACAAAAAGCAGTTTTAAACACAGTCAGAATTTCTTTTTTATAAAGGGAGATCCGGGAGCTCTTCTTTGTGTGGAGTTCATACATGAAAGCAGGAAAGAAATCAGCCGAAATGCAAAAGATCTTATTACGGATTTGAAAAGGGCAGGACTTGGCTATGAATTTCCTTTACTCTTTGATACTGATATTGATAAAGTTTGGGCACTTAGAAAAGCAGGTCTCGGATTGCTTTCAAATATTCCGGGAGATGACCAGCCGGTTTCGGTAATTGAGGATACAGCAGTGCATCCTGAAGTATTGCCGGAATATATCAATGATTTTAACGCCGTGTTAAAAGAAGAGGGGCTGAATTGTGTATTTTATGCACATGCAGGTACCGGTGAATTGCATTTGCGACCGATTATTAATCTGAAGACAAAAGAAGGTGTAAAACAGTTTCATACCATTGCCCTGGAAATTGCAAAACTGGTAAAAACTTACAGAGGTTCTTTAAGCGGAGAGCATGGTGATGGACGCTTACGGGGTGAGTTTATTCCATTTATGATTGGAGAAGAAAACTATCAGTTGTTAAGGAAAATAAAGCGAACATGGGATCCATACGGCGCTCTTAATTCCGGGAAAATTACAGATGCACCTCCAATGCATATTAATTTAAGGTACAAACCCGGACAAGAAACACCTGAATTCAAAACAATATTTGATTTTTCCGAATCACATGGTTTTTTACGTTTAGCGGAAAAATGTACAGGCTCTGCCGATTGCCGGAAGTCTGCCCTGATAGGAGGAACTATGTGCCCATCTTATCAGGCTACCCGAGACGAAGATAAAACAACCCGCGCCCGGGCAAATATTTTACGCAGCATTTTAACAAAAAGTAAAAAGACGAATCCTTTCAACGACAAAGAATTGTATGGTATTCTGGACTTATGTCTTTCCTGCAAAGGCTGTAAATCCGAATGTCCATCCGGAGTGGATATGGCAAAATTGAAAGCAGAATTTCTTTACCATTATTACAAATCCAATTTGCCTTCGTTTCGAACCTTTCTGATAGCGAATTTTTCAAAATTACAGGCGTTTGCTTCTCAAATTGGTAAAGTATACAATGCCTTGTTGAATTCAAAGTTATTTGCAAATGCTCTTAAAAGATCAATCGGATTTGCAGTTGAGAGATCTTTGCCTTCTGTATACAGGCAAACGCTTAGAAAGTGGTTAAAAAAGAATTTAAAACCATTGAATGAGAAACTAAATCGTCCTGTTGGTGCTGTTTACCTGTTTGTTGATGAGTTTACAAATTATAATGATGTGAATGTAGGAACTGACTCAGTCAGACTTCTGAATAAATTGGGATATATAATTCACACGGTGAGCAATGCAGACAGTGGACGTCCATATCTTTCAAAAGGATTCCTGAAGAAAGCCAGGAAACTGGCAGAAAGAAATATTGAGATATTTGCTTCATTGATAAGTAAGGAAATACCATTGGTTGGAATTGAACCCTCAGCAATTCTGACATTTCGCGATGAATACCCGGATTTATTAAGAGGCGAGAAAAAGAAGGCAGCTTTGGCGCTTGCTGAAAATACGTATACAATAGAAGAATTCATTGTGCGAGAAGTCGTGAAAGGGAAAATAACGCAGGGTAAATTTACTTCCCGCGCAGCAAAAATAATATTGCACGGGCATTGTCAGCAAAAAGCGATCTCATCAACAGATGCAACAAAGGCTTGTTTGAGTTTGCCGATAAATTACGAAGTAGAAGAGATCAAATCAGGATGCTGTGGAATGGCAGGTTCTTTTGGTTACGAAAAAGAGCATTATGATTTATCAATGAAAATCGGAGAGTTGGTTTTATTTCCTTCCGTCCGACAGGCAGAGGAAAATACGATTGTTGTAGCTCCCGGAACATCTTGCAGACATCAGATCAAAGATGGAACGGGAAAAATAGCAAAACATCCGGTGGAGGTGCTGTTTGAAGCATTGAAGCAGTGATAGATTGTTTAGAGTTTTGAGGTGGGTTGTCAGGTTATTAGGTAGTTGGGTTGTTTGAAAATGATTATTCGGGGAATCGGAGAATCGCTTTGCCAGCCATAGCTTACCCTGATAAGCGAAGGATGGATGAAATGAATCTAATTAACTGTCATAATGCTTGTTATACAACCTCAGTTAATCAGTTCACCAACCGATCCCGATGAAAATCGGGAGAGATCGATCAAGCCTGCCATCCACAGGCTGGTAAACCGGCTGGCAGGAAAGTCAATTACACAGTTAAACAGTTCCACAATTACACAGTTATACAGTCCACTATTGAACTTTTAATTTTTCCCCTTCCGATGCAGCGATCACTGTAGCACCACAGGTATCACCAAACACATTAACGGCAGTTCGCATCATATCCAGGGGTCTGTCAACCGGCAGAATCAGTGCGATTGCTTCAAAGGGTAAACCAACGGCAGTAAAAATTATCGTCATGGTCACATAACTGGCCATAGGAACACCGGCTGTTCCAATAGAGCTAAGAAGCGCCGTAAGTATGACTATCAATTGCTGTGAAAATGAAAGTTCGATGCCATAGAGCTGGGCTACAAAACCAACAACTACTAACTCGTACAATGCAGTACCGTCCATATTTATGGTGGCTCCGAGAGGCAATGTAAAACTTGATATTTTATTTGATACCCCGGCCTTGTCCTCAACCGATTCCATGGTAAGTGGAAGAGTTGCATTGGAAGAAGCAGTTGAAAATGCGGTTAACAAGGCCGTACTCACAGCTCTAACATGTTTGGCAGGATTGATTTTGCCTATGAAACGCAGAATAAAAGGTAATGTGAACATGCTGTGAATAAGTAAGCCGATAATAACAATCAACATAAATTTACCAAGGCGCACAGCAAGTTCTCCCAGATCGGATTGCTCGGCAACAACATTACTGACAATTCCAAAAATACCTATTGGTGCAAAACGAATGATGAATAAAGTAATTTTCATCATTACCCTGAAGGCGGCATGGAAAAAGGTTTCAAGGTTCTCGCGATAAGGAGCATTCAGTTTTGTTATGAAAAAACCGAAGAGTATTGCAAATAAAATAATAGATAGCATATTTCCCGTGGCCAATGCATCAATAATATTCGTTGGAACGATTTCAATCAGCGTTTCAGACACTGGTTTTACAGGTAGATCAGCATATCCTGAGATTTCATTGCTGAGTAAATTGGTTCCGGATCCGGGTTTAAACAGATTCACAAGCAACAGTCCTGTAAATATGGCAAGCAAACTTGTTGCTAAATAAAAAACAATTGTTTTTATTCCGAGCCTTCCAAGATTTCCTTCCGAACCGATATTGGTTATTCCTGAAATTAATGAGCAAAATACAAGAGGTACGACAACCATCTGAAGAGCTCTTAAAAATACTGTACCAATCCAGCTGACATATTTTATGTGATGGGGAAAGAGTAATCCAAAAACAACAGATAACAAAATAGCCAATACAATTTGCCAATGGAGCTTAATTTTTTTCATTGAAACAGAATTTATAGCAAAAATAATATTTCTATGTTACCTGAAAAGATAGGTATAAAAAGGATTAAGATCCCGTAAATAAAGGGATATACAGGTTTAAAACTATAACTAAGCATGAAATCTGGTAAGAATTTCTTATCATTAGGGCAGGTTAGAGGTAAATTTTCAATTCTCAGAGCCTCAAAATGCGAAAAAAATAACAACTCAGTTTTTCCTATTCAAAATAACCGTATAATGAAATTTCGTAAAATCAATAAGCCTTAATAGAAAGAATGGAATATTGGTAATTAAACTATTTAAAAACATAAAAAATGATATTTGAATTGAATATGTTACATATGTAATGATTATTTATTAATCACAAAGGTAAACAATACTAATATTTACAATTGTTTATTAAAATAAATAGAATCTGATGTATACAAATGTAAAATATGATTAATTTGTCTGAACTTAATAATAATAGTGATGTAAAAAACTATATTTCAGTTATTTACATAGAATATTTAAAGTAATAACTTAATTAAATGATCAAAATATAATCGTAAGTATGAAAATTAGAGCAATTGTTATGTATATCTCATTATAAACCAGTAATTTAGTTAAATTATTTAAAGTTTTGTACAACATAGTCCTATTTCTCTTAATCTTTTAAAATAGAACGTTTTATATGAATTCGATAATTTTTACAAATGTATAGAAATCAAGTAGGATTACAAATGTAAATTACTTATGGAAACAACAGGTTTACAATTGTTAAATGTAATTTATTTACATTTGTATAAATTCATAGCTATGAAAGATCAGATTTTAAAATTAATGGAGGCAGAAGGCTTAAATCCTGCTAAATTTGCTGATGAGATCGGTGTTCAGAGATCAAGCATATCTCATATTATAAGCGGAAGAAACAAACCCAGTTATGATTTTATAATTAAGATACTGAAACGTTTTTCAGGATTAAATACAGAATGGTTACTCACTGGTAAAGGAAATATGATAAAAAGCACTGAAAACACTAATTATAAGGTGGAAAATAATTCTTCATTATTTGATCAGCAAAACTACAAAGAGAAAATCACTAAAACGAGTGATGAAGAAATTAAATCAAGTTCCGGAAATCAGGAAAAGTCGATAGAAGATAATAAAGAAAAAAAATATATAGAAGAATATGAAAAAACAAAAATTGGTGAATTTACAAATGTAAATTATATACTTGTTTTCTATAAAGATGGTACATTTAAACAGTACAATACACGAGAATAGAATATTTGAATAGAAAAATAAAGAAAATATAAATACAGGAACTACACGTAATTATCAGTTTCAGTAAAATTCTTTAAAGAACCAATAATTTCATCTATTCTTTTAAAGTGATTGCGATCAAGATAAGCATTGATACCTTCAAGAATTTCCATCGTTACTGCAGGATGAATAAAATTTGCTGTACCTACTTGTATAGCGCTTGCTCCGGCAAGGAAAAACTCAATAGCGTCAGTAGCATTCATAATACCGCCCATACCAATTACAGGAATTTTCACGGCTTTTGCGACCTGCCAAACCATTCTTAAGGCAACAGGCTTAATAGCTGGTCCGGAGAGACCACCGGTGACAGTAGAGAGAGCAGGACGCCTTGTTTCTGCATCAATGGCCATACCTACTAAAGTATTAATTAGTGATACAGAATCTGCACCGCAGGATTCGACTGCCAGGGCGAACTCAACGATATTCGTAACATTTGGCGATAATTTAACAATCAGAGTTTTGCTGAAAACGTTTCTTACTGCTTTGGTCACAGCAATTGCCGATGGGCAATGAGTTCCGAATATCATGCCACCTTGTTTTACATTCGGACAGGAAATGTTTAGTTCAATGGCTTCTATTTTTTCCAGATTATCACATTTCTCTGCTACTTCACAATATTCTTCTATTGTACTGCCATTCACATTGACAATAATGTGAGTGTTGTATGTTGATATCTCGGGATATATGGAATTTACAAAGTAGTCGATGCCTTTATTCTGCAATCCCACAGCATTAAGCATGCCTGATGGCGTTTCCGCCATGCGGGGATAGGGATTTCCTTGTCTTTCTTTGCCGGTAATTCCTTTAACCACGATGGCACCGAGACGCGAAATGTCTATAAAATCCTCGTATTCCGGTCCGTAGCCAAAGGTGCCTGAAGCGGTCCACACCGGATTTTTACAGGTTAAATTGCCTATTTTAGTTGTCAGGTCTGCCATTTCAATCGTTTGATGTTAAATACCGGGCCTTCAGTACAGGTATTTACATTTCCCTTGTCAACTGTATCCACCACGCAACAAAGGCAAGCTCCTATACCACATCCCATTAGATTTTCAAGGGAAACTTCACAGGATGTTTTGTTTTTCAATGCAATCCTGGCGACAGCTTTCATCATAACTTCAGGTCCGCAGGTATAAATCATGTCATAGTTTTCCTGCATTGCAGGATGATCAATGACAAGACCTTTATGACCCTTGGAACCATCCTCAGTGGTTATATTTACCTTCCCCAGGGCTTCAAACTTCTCATTTTCGATGATCAGTCGGGCCGACCGGTAACCGAGTAAAAACTCCGGAAGAATGTTTAATTCTACCTTAAGATATTTACCCAATAACAGCATCGGAGCAACACCTGTTCCACCACCTACAAGCAGCACACGTTTGCCGGATGGTTTTGAAAATGAATTTCCCAGGGGATATACCAGGTTCAGTTTTTCGTTCTTTTTAAGGTGTGAAAGCTGCTTTGAACCTTCTCCTGCAATTTTAATAAGAAGGAACAGGAGGTTTTTTTTATCATCTGTATCATATACCGATAAAGGTCTTCGTAAGAAGGTAGAAGGACATCTGTCAACACGTGCTTCAACAAACTGGCCGGGAAATATCTTTGGCAATTGATTTTCTGCCTGGAGTTTCAGAACAAAGAATTCACTGTTCAGCGATTTGTTTTCAATAACTGTGAGATCCTCTATTCTTTTTTTCATTTATGGATTGCATAATTTTCTGCAAAGATAAGAATTCCTGCTTTGTTTAAAGCTGAAAATTGCACAGTACCTGTTAAAAAAATAACTAAATTACGATCTCATTTTTAAATAATAACCATATGCTTAAAAATATACTGGTACTGGCATTCGTTCTTTTTACACAGTTGTTGTACTCACAGAATGAAACCATTTCTGTTTCTGAAGACCTTCAGGTAATTAAACTTACTGATAATGCCTACATACATATTTCATATCTGGAAATAACAGGATCAGGACGATTTCCCTGTAACGGGTTGGTCTTTATCAGCAATGGCAAAGCCGTAATGATCGATACTCCGGTAAATGACAGCCTTGCTGTACAGTTGATATCATGGTTTACAAAGAACATGAATATATCCATAGAAACCGTTATTCCTACCCACTGGCATGTTGATTGCCTGGGAGGATTGAACGGCGCTCATCAGGCAGGGTTACAGTCCTATGCCCTGGAACTTACAAAGCAACTTGCCATGGAACACGATTACACGGCACCACAAATTACATTTGCTGATTCGCTCACTTTGCAGGTCGGTGAAAAAGAAATACAGTGCTATTTTCCTGGTGGAGGCCATACGGTGGATAACATTGTAGTATGGATCCCTTCGGAAAAAATCCTGTACGGAGGATGTATGGTGAGAGCTGCGCAGGCAAGAGGCCTGGGCAATACAGCCGATGCTGACCTTGAAGCCTGGCCTTTTACAATTAAGAATGTAAAAGAAAAATATTCAGATGCCAGGATCGTGATCCCGGGACATGGAAATCATGGTGGACTGGAACTGCTGGATCATACCTACGATCTGCTGATGCAAAATACTGCAGAAT
>Ga0315544_1000926_pt1 | contig 24710 bp, 35 predicted proteins | sample SalMarSW160130MG_2_FD_202543 | JGI IMG/M metagenome (GOLD analysis project Ga0315544, IMG submission 202543) | Salt marsh sediment microbial communities from the Plum Island Ecosystem LTER, Massachusetts, United States - Salt Marsh Sediment SW1601-130 ... | reverse complement strand
TGTCCCTTCTCCCTTTCCTTGGGCTGGCTTGACCAACCACTGGTGGCCAGGGTGCTCTCAGAACACTTCCAGAGGATCACAATAAACACAGCTCCAAGTGGTACAACTTTTTGGGGGAACCCCCCATTCTGCACTTCTCTAACCCTGTTTTCGTCAGTCAGGTCGTCTTTTCATCAAAGCACCTGCCTGTTGCCTGCAGGTACTCAGTAAACGCTCGCACCGCCTCCTCAATATTTCGCAACCCCGTGACACTATGAATGGCGGTGTGGGATGAGACCTTAATAAGGCGCGTTCCAAGAGACCTCGCCCGAAGCCCCCACACGTATAAATAGCGGTATGAAAACTGCAATGTGCCCAACACGACACCTCGTTTAGTCGCTTGCAAGGCGCGATAGAAACTTCTCATCGTCAAAGGAAAATAGGCGGGGTGCCACATTGCCAAGTCAGCATACAGCCGAGGAACACTAAAATCCGTCAGGATATCAACTCGACCAGTAGCCAGTAAAGCACTTACTGCTGATTCCGCCCATATCGTTTCCACAGAGAAAAACGCTGGAACGATGCCAGACCAGTCCTTTTCACAACAGGCTGGCAAATGAGGCTGATCCTGTAGGCGCCCGACATGCTTTTTCATGCCACCTATACCCGCGTTACTCCTTCCCGAGCTGCCAGGAACAAACAGGGGATAATCTATTTGGCACATCCGCTTCACATAACTGGCGACTGCCACCGCGGCGGCCATATCAGGGCTAACGCCGGGGAAGTATGTCCCTGTCTTTTCCCTAACACGCTGCATACATTCCCTTCTGACAATTCCGTAATACGCCTTTGGCAAGCTATGAAAGCTTTGGCCGGCGTCCTTCGCACACTTTCGCATCTCCTCCTCAGCCTCAGGGAATGATCTCTCACCAGTAAACGGGTTGATTCTGAGTTCGCCTGGGGCAATGGCACCAGAGGCGGGTAATTGCAGATCGGGCCACACGTAGTGCACCCGGTTAAGAGGGACCAAGGCATCGAGGTTATTCGCTTCTGCCCAACGAGTTGCGCCAATGATCTCAGGATTGACGCCGTCATCATCTCCTATAAGGCAAACATACTTCCCCCTCGCCCGATGCATCGCCCGATCATAGTTCTCGCTCATGGAGACCGCAGTCTTGAAATAGTTGTAGTTTAGACGCCGATCAGCAATGTTGTCCCTGACCCAAAGCTCGAGTTGATTGAAGTCGCTGTTATCCTCGACCACCAATTCGAGTTCTGAGCACGGAATACTGAGAACGCTTCGAATGGCGGATTTAGCGTAATCCATTCGATCCTTGGTGGGAATCACGATTGATAGGAGAACACTACCCTGAGTGGGCAAGTCTTGCATACTCTCCTTTGTCAGATGCGAGCAATCAGATACGCAGTAAAAAGGCGATCAGGCAGAGTGTTTGATAAGGTCTTCCTGATTTCTTCGATCTGCCACAAACCTAACGATTTGTCGCTATAAGCGCCGTTGCCTTCTGTACATCCTTCATTTATTACTTTGAGTGGCTTGGGAAGGTTGAAGGGTGCGATCTCCAGGTTTAGTGGACGCCACGACCCTGTGACTATGTCGTGATTATTTCTTCGTGACGGGAATGTTGTTGTAAGAAGATATTTTGACCCACTAGTGTATATGTTACGCAGAGCTAGCAGAATATCAGTAAAGGAAAAATGCACAAGACAATCACGACAGAAGACAAGATCTACTTTTGGCAGCTCTCCAGAGATTAGATTCAAGTGTTGGAAATGCAGGTTTGCTCTTTCATACTTCTCTCTATTGTTCTGTACCATTTCCTTCACTATATCAGCTCCAATATAGTCTACACTATCCAAGTCAACACTATTCATCCAGTGAAAATCACCACAGGGGATATCGAGCATGGTTGAAGTGCTTAACTCACGAAATAGGGTGGGCAATTGTTTAGTGATTATTCGAGTCTGATATAGATCAGAACCTGGTCCAGAGACAGAATCCTCCCCCAAAAATCTGTTTCCTCTATAGATATCGCTGAAGAACTCTTCAAGCCTTTTTCTCGTATACAGGCCTCGTATAGAACGATACAAGTACAGAACGCCTGGCGTCTTCTTGGCGAGTTGCTTAACAACTTGCATTACAAAACTCCTCGCATGATAGTGATACGAGCAAGGCACCAGCCCGGCTCGCGGTTTGTCGGTTGGGCTGGTTTTGTGCAATGCTTAAGCCGCAAGGCTGATCGGAACGAATGATTGGACTCCTTGCGACGCTAGATCGCTGTCGAAAGACAGCACGCTCCGGTGCGATGTAGATTACGGTACCCCGGATCCGGGTCTCCAGTTGATTTGAGTCGCTGTTATCCTCGACAACCAATTCGAGTTCTGAGCACGGAATACTGAGAACGCTTCGAATGGCGGATTTAGCGTAATCCATTCGATTTCGAGATGGAATCACAACTGATAAAAGCGGGGCGTCCTGAGTCATTGAAATCCTCACTCTTTCCTCAACGGTTTAGCATAAAATCCAGCAGTGAAGAGTAAGTCATTGTCCACGCGGTTCCGGGCCAGTTTTGCGGCATTAGCAGCAAAACCTTCCTGTGCAAAATCCGTCCAATTGGCCCGAAGCAAGCACTTATTCTTCATCGCTGCATAAAATCGAACATCTATCCGAGCCATGGCGTAGGTTTTTTGAGGCATAGACGACACATCGCAAACCATGTATGTCTCGACCTGTCCGGGCTGTGCGGCTCATGACTTTCGCATTTCCGAGCTTGAGGCCCGGATAAGGCGGTCTCAAGGCCAGTGCGAGCCGATTCGAGCGCCAGAACAAGAGGCAGACTGCCCCTTTCTGAGGGCTCTAGGTGGCCCACACCTCATCGGCCACTCAGGGACGAACTGTCAGTGTCTCGATTCGGGCGCAACATCAACATCCTTTACGCAGAGAATGCGAAACGCCAAGTGAGGAAGGTTTGTAGTGAGCAACTGTGTTAGTAGAGACACCATCAGCCAGAACCGCGATGGCCACCACCGTATTTTGGCCATCTCCCCGCGAAGACACCTCAGTCCTTCAATTCCTATGACACGATACCCCAGCTGTATCATTTGCCCTGCGGTCCAGCCAGACAGATGTTTCTGCATAGGGTTGCCGTACTCCTCGCGCTGTAACAGAAAACCGTTTGGTGTGTAGATGATGACTTTCTTCTTGGCGATCATCTCCATCTGCGCAATAAGATTGAGCCCGTCTTGTTCGGTCAGATGCTCCACCAGATCAGAAGCGAGGACACAATCGAACGACTTGGGCTCGAAACAATCGCCGATATCAAGCGCATTCATCAAATAGTATTCGTCGTGGATACCCAAAGTGCGACTCTGCTCGATGACTGAAGCAAAGGCGTCCACACCAACCAGGCGCTTTGGCCTGCGAGTCAGGCACTGGACGGGCGAATTGAAGCCACACCCCACATCAAGCAGTGACTCACAGGACCCTTCGATCTCTAGCTTCAAATGCCTTTCGTACTGATTCTCTAACCGCCCGAACGCAGCCCTCCAGACTCTCCCAAACAGCTTCCTTATATTCAACATTTTTGACTAACCTTGCCCACGCAGGGAAAACCTTCAGTACACCGAATTGTTAAGGAGGCGAACAGGCCTTCGTTTAGATATACAGATACACGACATCCGTTTACCGTGCTTCCATTCTACTCGATACCACTAGCTGTATTTATACCGGCATCGGTCTTTGAGCTGTTGCAACTGGTCATTGATGGGGCACGACGCTTCTTCAGTTGAAGGAGCACCCACACCCTGACGGCTGGCACCGTGAAGGCGGCCGCCACTAGCGTACAACCTGACACTATCACAAGAAACAGCAAGAGCAATAGCCTCGGTATGTTGCCGTGGATGAGAAGCCGTCCAACTCCGGCGACAATCAAAGCGGCCAACGCCGGCTGTCCCACATCTGCCAGGTACCATCGCCTCAACTCGTCTCTGAGCAGCCGACGGTGCATGACCTGCTGGCCGATCACTAGAGTTCCCAAGTTCACAACAACCCACATTGCCGCCGCTCCGATAGCCCCGTAGCGATACGCCAGAACAATGATAAGCGGCACTAACATAAACACAGCGGCAAGATTTTGGTAGAAACCTAGTTTCGTCCACCCGTGAGCCAGTTGCACTGCCCAGGGAATATGCGCTAAGCCATGCAGTCCAGCTCCAATCACCAACAACGTGAGAAGCCAGCAGGTGTTTGCAGCTATTTCAGAGTTACCTATCCAAACGAGCAGAATCTCTCGCGAAAAGAGCGCCAAGACCACCACCATCGGCAAAAGAAGTACCGACATCACTTCAGAACTCCGATGGTAAAAACGCTTCAAACCTTCCTGGTCAGCCGCTGTTACCAGTTGCGTGCACCTGGGAAATACAACGCTGTAAACAGACTTGACTATCATGTATAGATTGGCACTCACGCTCGCGGCCAGCGTGTAATAGCCGAATTTCTCTAGAGTCAGTATCTTGCTCAGAACAATCTTGTCGGTTTGAAGCAAAGCAAGACCAAGTACACTAACAGCACTGATACCGGCTGCGAAGCGCCACACCCTCTTCAATTGCCCGATCTGAAACGTCGGGGTGACGGCAGACCTGGGCAGGCTATGCCACAAGAGCAATGCTACCAATATTGTCGAAGTGATGCTAATAGCGATTTGCCATCCAAAGAAAGCCTGAACGGTAGGGGAAACCAACCACAGGATAAGAACCGCTCCAATACCACGCAGGGTCGCCACTCCCGCATTAACAGCACCAAGTAGAATTTGCCTCTGAAGACCCATGAGCCCACTGGCATAAAAACTGAATGGCCACTGAAATAACATCACGATGCCAATCAGAAACACAGCCTGCTGTACAGTCACACGAGAGAGATGAACGGTCGTTATCCAATATTGAGCCAAGACCGGCACAAGAGCCATCACCACGATCCCGATCAACACGGCCACCGCCCAATAGATCGTCTCCAGCGTACGAACCAGGTTTCGAGCCTCGCAGGCGCTTTCTTGCCTTGTCGAGAGGCGGGCCATCTCTCGACCCATCGTTGTAGAGAGACCCATGTCCAACAAACTGGCCAATGCCTGCAAAGTGCCATATACGCCCATCAGTCCATAGGCTTCAATGCCCATAAAGCGAATATAGAGGGGAACCAGCACAAGACTGACTACAGCCATCCAAGCGTTGGCCGCGAAGTTCGCAACTAGGTTTCGCTTAATAGTGGACACAAGCGCAATGCCCCCAAAGACTGCTCACCGCATGTTTCTGTTTAACCTAATCCGACAACTCAGAACCAGATAGGTTTGCGCCGGGTTACCGCCCGGCTTGCTGATTCCCACATCAACTCCCCCTCAACCCGCCAGCCGCGTGATCAGACGCATCAAATCCTCTTCCTTGTGTTCGTGCGCTTGCTACGCCTTAATGCCTCCACCTGCTCCTCTATCCATGCATACGTCCGCCCGATCCCCTCTTGGAGACTCACCCTCGCCTCCCAACCCAACGAGTGGATGCGCGCCTTGGGCAACCGAAGGTTGCGGCAACCAAAGGTTGCTTGAAGTTCCGCGCCTGCCCTAAACGAAGTGACTCCCACCGGTCCCTCGACGTATTCGGTCGGACTCAAAGAGTCCGCGCGGATATCCTTTCCCGAAACATCGATCACCGTCTGCACCAACTCGGCCACGGTCACGTACTCCTCGCCGCCAATGTTGGTCGAGTCCTCGAGGTCAGACTGCATCAGCAGGCAAATCCCCTCGACCAGATCGTCCACGTAGGTATAGTTCCGAATGCCAGACCCATCGCCCCAGACGGGGATGGTGCCGCCTTGCCCTGAGCCTGTCGAAGGGCCATCCTCGGCCATCGCCACCTTGCGACAGATGGCCGCCGGGGCCTTCTCCCGCCCGCCGCGCCAGGAGCAACTGCGCCAGCGCCGCCGCGAGCGTGTGGGGGCGGCGTCGGCGCTGCCCCGTGTGCACCAGCACCTGCTTGAACCGGTCTGCATACTTGGCCATCTCCTCCATAATGGGAGTGGTTTTCATAAAGTTGGGCCTGGCTCCGACGACGTGCAAAACACGCACCCATCTACTCCTCTTCAACCTGCGTAACCCAATCGACCGTCACGACGCCAACCTACACAGGGGCGAAGCAGCCCCGCGAGGCCGCCTCGCCCCTCGATCCTACGCTATGACACCTCTTTCCCTGCCTCCAGGCTGCCTGCGTGCCCCGGCAGGTCGCTGGCCGTCACCAGCACCATCGCCTGTCCACCAGGGTGGTCCGCCGTCGTCACGTACCGCCACCACACCCCGCCGTCCTCCGGCGTGGCCGCCCCCTCCTCCACCAGCGTGCCGTCCTCCGTGGCGATCAAAAAGTGCACCGTCTCCACCTGCACGTCGTCCCGCGCCCGGGCGCGCAGCACCTCGCCCACCTCGCCCGTCCACCCGTCCAGGTCGATCTCGTCCACCTCCGGCGGATGGTACCAGTCCGCCACCGCCACGTTGTACGTCGTCTTGGGCGTCCCCGCCGCCTTGGGCGCGTACGCCGGGTCGTCCTTGGCCCCCTTGCCGTAGGCCGTCGCCTCCTGGAACCGCTCGCGCGCCTCCTGCTGCGCCTCCGTCGGCTCCCTATCCCGGGCGGCCGCCTTCGTGCGGATGATCGTCTGTCCGCCCTTGCCCCCCTGGATCACCAGCTGGTCGCCCAGCGACCCCTTTAATCCCTGCATCACGATATTCCTGTTTACCTTGGCCATTTTTTCCCTCCTATTCTCACTTTGGCCCTATCGCCTTATCTCGAGCTACCCATTAACCGCAATACGCCTATAACGTGCCTATAACGCGCCTATTACCGGCCCATATCGATCACCCCCTTTCGCTGGTCAGTGCATCGGCAAGCCGCCCGTTCTCGGCTCTTATGCGCTACGATCCAGTCTGCCCAAACCTCTCTTCCTTACCCCCGATACACCCACCCCGCCGCCTGCGCTCGCTCCGCCGAAAACACATTGCGCCCATCCACCAGAACAGGGTGAGCAACGCGGCCCCGCAGATCGTCCAGGTCTACACCCCGGTACTCCTCGTGCGCCACCATCGCCACGACCACATCGCTGTCCTGCACGACCTTCAAGAGATCGCCCTGATACTTGCGCACGTAAGGATCGTGAATGATAACACGAGCCCCCAGTTCGTGCAACCGGGCTACCAGCACCACGCTGGGGCTGTTGCACGTGTCATCCGGGCTCTCCAGGCCCGTCCTGAGTTCATCGAAGGACAGGCATAACTCGACATGGCTACCTCGTGCTATCAACTGGTCGCTTCACTCTCCCCCGCCAAATGCAGCGCAGCCGCGTAGGTGTGCGGGGCCAACCGGAATCGCAGCGCTTGCAGCCGGTCCAACAGCGGACGAACCGCCGGAATAAGGCCCGCTCGCCTGGCGTCCAACAATAACCCCAGCGTACCGGTCAAATACAGGCCAAGTGCTTCTGCCATCCGTCGGGCCAGTGCGTCGTCCAGAACCACTACAACCTCTTTCTCCTCTAGAGCCAACATCAGCGCCTCGGCCTCCCCCGGCCCCAGGTTAACGACCAAGGGAAGAGCCAACTGGCTGACGGGCCGACGAATGGTGATCCAGCCCAGGTGTTCCAGATCGGGCAAGTCCATACCAAGAGAACGCCCGGCTGCAATCTCGTCCAACACTGCAGGCGGAACAAGCACCCGGTCACCGAGTGCCGGAAGGATATGCAGCAACTCCAATTGATGGAGATACTGAATGGGCGAGGTATCGCAGATCAGATCAGGCAAGCCTCGTCTCCTGCGCCAACTGCGCCTCGGTCAGGCGGAACGTATCTACGCTATAGTCTGCCAGACGAGAAAGAAACACAACACGAGGCACGCCAGCCAACCGCGCCGCCGCGCCGGAGGAAAGCTGACCCAACTCAAACAACTTCATCGCGGCTGCCATACGCACGGCATCACCGGCCTCCTCCGAAGGCACCCTCAAACCCAACAATGCCTCGTCAGGAATATCCAAAACAACATGGCTCATTTTAGAACCTCCTTACCTGCCTCTCTGCCTGGCACTCAAAACCGCGTTGTGGCCCCACCCCATAGGCCGCCGCTACGTTTGGAGACCAATTCTTCCAGCCTGCTTCACTCCCACACCTCGATACACCCATCCCTCCGCCCGGGCCTGCTTCATCGAAAACACGCGCCGTCCGTCAGCCAGAATAGGCCGAGCAACCTGCCCCCGCAGCGTTCTCAGGTCTATGGCACGGTACTCCTCGTGCGCCACCATCGCCACGACCGCGTCGCTGCCTTGCACAACTTTCTTGAGATCGCCCTGATACTCGCGCACGTAAGACTCGTGAATCATAACCCGATCCCCCAACTCTTGCAACCGCGCCACCAGCACCGCGCTGGGGCTGTTGCGCGTATCGTCTTGTGGCACGCCTGCGGCCCGCCGATGCGGCCTGCCCTGAGCGCGAACCGGAGGTTCGTTGTCGAAGGGCAGCGCTTGCCCATCCTTCGATTACACTCAGGACAAGGGTTTTCGACGCGGACAGCGATGCCGCCACAGACACCTCAAGCCAGCGACTGCCATTCTTCCCACTTGATACCAGCCTGCCGCAGAATCCGAGCCAACAGGTCTGTACTAATATCCGTCCGATGCGGATTGGGTAGAATCAACCTGCGGTCCCCTCGAAGCATAAACTCGTGCCGTCCGCCCACGTAGGGACCTTCGAACCCGATCTTTTTCAGGCGTCGCACCAATTCACGACGCGAGACAGGTGTGAGACGCGGCATTTAGGCCGGCACCTTCTCCGGCAGACGGATGGTCACCTCCCCCAAGGCTGGTATGGGCAGTCCTTGCGCAATGCTAAGCAACACCCAATCCTCAATAGCCTCGGCCAGGTTGCGGCGACACTCCTCCAAGGTCTTACCCGTTGCCCAGACTCCCTCCAATGGCGGTACTTCGCCATAGAACGGTTCCTCATCCTCGATGGTTTCGTAGTGCGCATACTCCAGTGCAGTCTGAATATACTGTAGTAGCATGCTATCTCCTTGCCGGCGTGGCCTACAGCCAACCTCGCATCCTTACCAATCGCCCGTATCTTTTGATGGGGTGCAGTTGCTCTCTTTTACCACTGCCACACATAGCGCGGCCTCCTGCCGCAACCAAACTAACCCTACCACAAAGGACACCAAGGAACACGAAGAATACCAAGCCTCTTCGTCACCTTTGTGACTCTTGGTGCTCTTCGTGGTTTAAAGATTCTCGCGCATCGCGCAAATCTTGCGGGGCAATACTATAGCGCGGCCTCCAGCCGCAGCCAAATCTTTGGGACACGGATGAACACGGACTGCACGGGCTTTTTTCGCCCGTGTTCATCCGCGTTTTTCCGTGTCCGGAAAAACTCTCGCGGACAACGCAATTGTTGTGAGGTAATACTATAGCCCACCTGCACAAGTTTTTGTTAGCGTACATAACCGTTGGGCCAAGTAGGACAAGATGCCGTGCGACCATATCGGTCGCCTTTGTCCCACATCTATACTGCGCACGGCCATAAACTGCGATTTTCTGTCATTGCGAGGGCGCAGTCGAACGCGAAGCGTTCGCGCGCCCGAAGCAATCTCAGCGTAGAGATTGCGCGGACGTTCAGCGTCCGTCCGCGCCCTTCGGGCGCTCGCAATGACACTGCCGAGCAAAAGCGCAAATTGTGCCCGCGTCGAGTATATCCCGGAGCCTATGCGTGCCAGCAAGTTTTTCGCGGGTTTCCGGGAGTCTTCCCCCTCGTCGAACCATTCTTGGCGCTCAAATGGCCCAAATGCGGGGCAAAACTCGGCTCTCTGAGACCCGGAGAGGGCTTTTTGGCCCACTTGTTGGGACCGGTAAATAGGAGCGATTGCGCCCTAACGAATCCTCCTGCGTAGCGCCGCTGCAATCCGCTTAGCAGACTCTCCGTCCCACAGCTCCGGCATCCGCCCGGCTTTGCCTTCCCTGTCCAATATCGCTAGCGACTCGGCTACAATTCGCTGCGGGTCGCAGCCCACGAGCCGGTTCGTCCCCTGCGCCGCCGTCACCGGGCGCTCCGTGTTCTCCCGCAGCGTCAGGCAGGGCCTGCCCACCGGCCCCTCGACGTACTCGATGTGGATATCCTTCCCCGAAACGTCGATCACCGTCTGCACCAACTCGGCCACGGTCACGTACTCCTCGCCCCCGATGTTGGTCGATACTTCAAGGTCAGACTGCATCAGCAGGTAAATCCCCTCGACCAGATCGTCCACGTAGGTATAGTTCCGGATGGCAGACCCATCGCCCCAGACGGGGATGGTGCCGCCTTGCCCTGAGCCTGTCGAAGGGCCATCCTCGGCCAGCGCCACCTTGCGGCAGATGGCCGCCGGGGCCTTCTCCCGCCCGCCCTGCCAGGTCCCCTCGGGACCGTAGCAATTCTCAAAACGGGCCACGCGCACCGCGATGGGATAGTGCCGCGCGTACGCCTGCGCCATGCGCTCGGCGTACAGCTTCTCCCCCGGATGCTTTCTATCCGCCCGTACTCATTGTCTGGACTTGCCGGGACTGCCTCCTCCTCTGCCATCTCCGGCTCGCCGGGCTGCATGTCCCGGTAGACGCACACCGAAGAGGAGAAGAAATAGCGCCCCACGCCGAGCCCGGCTGCCGCGTCGATCATATGGATGTTGATCAGCGCGCTGTTGTGCATGATGTCGCACTCAGCCGCGTGGATGAAGCCCATCCCTCCCATATCCGCCGCCAGTTGGTATACCTCGTCAAACGTGCCGCCGTCGATGGACAGCGCCTCCCAGCAGTTGTGCGGCTCCCGCAGATCCAGCAGCCGGAACTCGTCGGCCTGGGTTGGCGAAAACTCGTGCTCCTTGATATCCACGCCCCGTACCCAATAGCCTTCGCGCTTGAGCTTTTTCACCAGGCCTGCCCTGAGCCCTGTCGAGGGGTGCCCGCCGATGAAGCCGCCAGCGCCGCAGACCAACGCTTTTTTCATAACCATAGATCTCTCAGCTTTCACGGGGTCTTCCTGTGTTTGTCTGTGTCAGTCTGTGCTTTCGTACTCAGCCGCTAACCTTCAGTACACCTCATCGTGAGAACCAACAGTCAACAGCAGGATTTCCTCCTCGCCGGACTCTGGATTCCGAACGAACTCGAAGACAATCCGAACGTCGTAACCCACACTGCAAGCCCACGCCCCAGATAACTGCCCCTTGAGCTTTGGCTATACAGAGAAGGATGGAAGGCGTCTTCGGCGAGTTGGCGAAGCGTCTTTTCTACCTCGTCGCGCAAACCCGGCCGTCGTCGGACCCTGCGTCTCAACGCGCGCACAAAAGACGAACTCCAAACCAGGGTCCTCATTCCGCCAACTCCGCCATCAACTCTTCCACCGACCCTCTTTGGACTTCGCCACGGCGGTATGCCTCACGCGCTGCAGCGATCTCTCCAGCCAGATTTGCGCGCCGCCGCTCAATGAAACGGTGATATGCAATCTCAAACAGCATTTCCTGCTCTTCCAACGTCAGGCCCTCTATTGTCTCCAGAGCCGTTTGAAATGAAGACACTCCTGCACTCATTCTCTTACCACCTCCGCCGACTCTCCACTATCCCACACCCCACGCAGCGACACCTCCATCCTGTCTTCCTCGCTTGCCCTGCCGCGAGCACGTGCCGCCCGTCAATCAGAACGGACCGGGCAAGCCAGTCCCGCGAGTAGTCCACTGCCTCACAGCCTCCGGCTCTCGCGCCACACCTGCCCTCATTGTCCAGTGCCCCCAGCGCCTCGGTCACGATCCGCTCCGGGTTGGGGCCCACGAGCCGATTCGTCCCCTGCGTCACCGTCACCGGGCGTTCCGTGTTCTCCCGCAAGGTCAGGCAGGGCCTGTCCTGAGCCTGTCCTGAGCTTGTCGAAGGGCTTGTCGAAGGGCACACCCTGGATCGTCGTCAACCTACTCGATGCGCCCTTGCTCTTTCAGCAGGCGATAATACTCCTCGCGGCCCATCTTGCCGGCAATAATCTTCTTGAGTTGGAACAGCGTAACGCCCATCTGCCGGGCCATCATAGCCATCAGATCATCCCCAATCTCCCACACTCCGTGAGAGATCAGTGTCCGGGCTACTTGCTTTCCCCCGATCCTGAGAATATAAATCTGGTGCCTGCCCATACGGCGTTCAAAGCCCAAGACATTCACCAGAATCCGATCCATCTTGCGACCAGATACAGGCATTGCTAGGGCGCCTTCTCCAAGAGGGAAAAAACCTGGCGCAGCAACTCTAACTGCTTTTGGAGTGCCTGTCCCAATTCGTCAGCATCCTCCTCCAGGCTTTCATAGTACTCCACAACCACGGAACGGTAATCTGCCATTGCCTCCTCGGGACTCGGGCCCACTCCGTAGAGAGGAATGATCTCATCGGTAACCAAGAATTGACCCTCCGACCTCCCTATGGTAGGTGATAGAACCTGAGCAATGGCTTGGTCTAACGCCTGGATATAAGCCTGCGCCTCTTCCTCCAGGCGCTTCCGTTGTTTAACAGGCAGAGATGTGTACGTGTTCACAAAGGACTGCACACCAAGATCTCCCATCCTCACTAACCTCCTACCATTCATACATCCTGACCAGTATCCGCTGGTTTCCCTTGATTCACTGTCACTCCCATTAACACGGCCAGAATCCGTTCTGCCGCCCGCCCATCCCACAACTCAGACACTCGCTCCTCCTCGCTCTCATTGGCCAGTGCCCCCAGCGCCTCAGTCACGCTCCGCTCCGGATCAGAGCCCACAATCACGTTCGTCCCCTGCGCCACCGTCACCGGGCGTTCCGTGTTCTCCCGCAGCGTCAGGCAGGGCCTGCCCTGAGCTTGTCGAAGGGCTTGTCGAAGGGCACACCCAGGATCATCGTCTCCTTATCACGCCTTGATGCTCCCACCCACTGCGATACGCTAACTCGCCAAAACTACAGCCACTGCATCATGCCCCGTGTCACGCAGGCAGGCCACTACGGACGTGCCTGTGCACTCATCCACCAGGAACTTCCGGCGCCCGTTCACCCTGTACTGTGGGCAAGCCAATCTTGCGAGTAATCCACTGCCTCACAGCCTCTGGCTCTCGCGCCATACCTGCCCCGCGAACGGGTCCCCGGTCTGTAGGCGGCGGGCTAACTACGTCGATGGACAAGTCGAAATAGGGATAGAACGAACGAACTTGCTCCATCGAATCCCCCATTCCACCATCGTGAACCACGATCAACACGTCAACGTCGCTCGTCCCGACCCGATCGCCGCGGGCGATGGAGCCAAATACCCGTACTTCCGCCACCTCAAGCCGCTCCATGCGGATCTGTGCAGCGATCTCACGCAGCCTGGCCAGCAACTCGTCCCGATCTATGGATATGATCCTTACAGAATCGGAGAATCTCTGCTGCAGCATCCACGGCCTCCACGGCCTTATGCTCGCCGTAATAGTCGGCAGGCTTCCCCTCAGCGAAACCATTGGGATAGCGGGTCGGAGTATAGTACGCGTCGAGCAACTGCGCGCGCCTGAACATCGTGTCGGGGACGGCAATGCCCTCCCAACCACGCAACATCGGCGTGATGGCGCGCCCCCACACGCTGTACCCTCGGTTCATGAGCAGCGCTTTGACGGCTTTCTCCGCTGCCTGTTGTGCTGTGAAGCAAGCCCATTCCCAGAACTCGTACTGGATGTCTATAGCGGCCCGAGACAGATCACGCTCCGCCTGATCCAGCCAATCCTGATAGCGGTTTATCCGCATTTCCCCTCAGCCTATCCTACGTCCCACCCAACTGCCCCATGTACTCCCAGACCAACTCCTCGAACACTCGCTCTTTCGGTAGCGCAGGCCCCACTACCCCCCGATACACCCACCGCCGCCCGAGCCGGCAATAGCGCCCGCCAGCGAGACATCCATCGGCCAGCACCAACCGCGCGCCTTCCCGCGCCGCCGCACCGGCTCCTACGTCGTCCGGGACGGCGAATGCGCCTCACAACAACTCGCCGATGACCTGCACGAACGCTCTCAGGTCATCCAGGTGTCCCTGAAGGATGTCGTAGACCCGGCCATAATCTATTCTCCAGTACATGTGCACCAGCATATTGCGGAACCGCGCCATCTGTTGGAGGCTGCGGCCCAAATCCGCTGGCACCACCCCCGCTTCCCCCAGGATGGCGAAACACTCGGCGTACTCCTCGGGGACACGCTGCAGCCGCTGCGCGCTGACGTGGAAGCAGACTTGCAGCGCGGCTTCGATGGCAACCAGCAAGCGGTAGCAGGCCACGTCAAGGGTGTCCTGGTTCTCCAGGAACCGGTCGCGCGGCAGCGCGCGAATCTCCTCCAGGCGCTCGAGCGACTGCCGGATGTCCTCGAAACGCGCCTCGATCAGGTCCACGTTGAGCTTCACGCCATCATCGCTTCCTTCAAAGCACGCCGCCGCAGGGGGGCGATGTCCAGGTAGCGTGACACGACATCTGCCACCCACTGGACGCGCAGCGGCTCGTCACGGCTCAGCAGCAGCCTGCTGTGCAGCAGCACCCGGTAGCAAAAGCCCAGCGGAGCAAAGTTCAACGCCCGCACATCGACGGGTGGGCGGGCAGACAAACCAGGGGCGTGGGATACCACCCCCTGCACCTCGTCCGCCAGCGCCACCTGTCGCCTGCTCGCTTGATCCTCGTCCACACCGTCCAAAAGCACGGCGACGTCCACATCGTGGAAGCGGTCCCGCACCAGAAAGGAACCGTGGACGTACGCAAAGGTCACGTCAAACTGGGCCTCCAGAGCCTGGCGCACCACACCCAGGATGCTCTCCCGGTCCGAGGGATCCACCTGAAACAAGCGGCTCTCACTCGGGGTCAATTGCTCACATGCTCTACCCATCACCTTCTCCGCCCTCGCAACGCGTCGTCCATCCGCTCGGGATGCTCGCGGACCCATCGCTTGAACGCCTCAACCACGCGCTCGATGTCGCCCAGCCGGGTGGTGCAAATCTGATACAATTCCTCTGGAGTAATGTCGTGGTAGAAATGCACCATACGGTCGCGATAGCCCACCATTGCGTCGAGCAATTCACCTTCTTCTTTCGCGAGCACACCGGATCGCTGCAACCGTAGGGCAACCTGTTTGTATTCGGTGACCCCCTTGCCAAAGCCTTTTGCCAGAACGTGACGCCCCAGATCCATCAGTGCCTCTAAAGCACGCCGCAGATAAGGCTCGGCAGCGCCTACATTTCTAGGGTCGGCCAGGAACGTCTGCTCGTCGCGCAAGGGCAGAGCGCGAGTGCGCTCCAGCATTTCCTCGACCCACGCGACGCGGTCCACGACCACGCGCTTCGAGAGCTTGCCTGGCGTCACGCGTTCTCTCCCAGGATCAGCGCCATCCGCTCCCGCTCCAACGGCGCCAGGTCACCTGCCCGGCGCAGGACGTAGAGATCGTATTCGTCCACCTGGTATTCATCCCGAACGTACAAACGCCCGCCCCGTACGACGTTCGCCGCCAGGAACGGATCGGCCTCCGGCAGGATCACCAAGTCCACGCGCTCCACGCCAAAGAGCCTTTCCAGCGCCTGCATCAGATCCACTCGATCCTCTGCCAACAGGTTGCGCTCTCGTGCCGGAAGCACACCAATGTCCACATCGGACAGGGGACAACGCGCTTCCACGTCCTCGCCCGCCACCCACGCGGCGATTTCCTCCGCCCGGCTGCCAAAGGCACATATCGCCCTCAGGTCATACGTCCTGGCCAGCGCGCAAAGCGCGTCTCAGGTTTCCGTCCCGTTCTGATTCACCCGCCCACTCCCCGATATACCCAACCCGCTGCCTCGGCTCGCCCAGCGGAGAAGATGTGGCGTCCGTCAATCAGAACCGGCCGGGCGATCCAACCTCGCGCCTCATCCAAATCCAGGGCGCGGTACTCGTCGTGCGCCACCATCACTCACTTACCCCAACCGCATACCTTCCCGCGCCACCGCGCCGGCCACGCCTCGGCCGGCACGCATCCTCTGCGCCAATTGTGCGGATGGGAGGATGGAAGCATCTACGGGCACAGGAGTGTCCAGAAAAGTAGAAGGCTGCCTGCCGCACTGCCTGTCGCAGGGCCTTCTCCGCGCCGCTCACCCCCACCACCCCGTCAATATCACTGCGCGGCGTGGCCGATCCTGTGGCGAAGGAGCCAAAGAGGTAGACTGCAACGACCTCTGCCTGGCATCTCTTCAACCGCTCCGCACACTCGCGCAGAGCAACAACCACGGCCTCTCGATCGACGAAGCGACTGCCGGCAAAAGTCGTAACCGCGTTCTGCATCTCGAATCGCTTGCTGCGCTTCATCGGCTGTGTCGTATTCTGACGGAGCGCCCGCGTCGAACCCATTCGGGTGGCGGGTGGGAATATCGTGCTTGTCCAATCGCCGAGCAGCCCGGAGCATCCCCTCATGAACCGGCAGTTGATCGGCCAAATCCCTCAACAAGCGCGTAACGGCATGTCCCCATCCCTCTCCGCCCAGAGAGAGGAACAAAGCCTTGACAACCTTTTCTGAGACCTGATGGGCGGCGAAGCACACCCGGTCATGCCCACCACCAGCGCCGAATCGCCGAAAAGCATCGTCGGATATCCAGCCCGTCTTCCACACAACTGCCCCTACATATTACCTCACCGCAATTGCGTTATCCGAGAATTTCTCAGCCGCGACCTGGCTGGCCAAGTCAGCCTTTCTGTACTGGGGCCGCGCGCTTCTTGCGCTTGCGCTTCTCCTCGCCGTCCCTATAGTACTCTTGGTAGTAGTAATAGTAGCCACTCCGGCGACTGGGCACCCGATTGAGCACGACTCCGATCAGGTTCGCGCCCACTTGCCGAAGACTCTCGACGGCCCGCCGCGCCACCTCCCGCCGCGTCTCCCCCACGTCCACCACCAACAATACCCCATCCACGTTCCGCGCCAGCACCGCCGCGTCCGTCACCGGCAGCACCGGCGGGCTGTCGATCAACACCACGTCCATATGTTGCAGCAATGCCTCCAGCAGCCCCTGCAAGCGATGCGACCCCAGCAGCTCCGCCGGGTTCGGCGGCAAGTCGCCCGCCGGAAGTATCACCAACCCCTCCACCTCCGAGGGCTGCAGTCGCCCGTCCATCGCCCCCTCCAGCAGCGAGCCCGTCAGTCCTCCCCGAGGGTGGACGCGAAACACCTTGTGCAACCGTGGCCGCCGCAGGTCCGCATCCACCACCACCACCCGCAGCCCTGCCTGCGCCATCGCCACCCCCAGGTTCGCCACAGTCGTGGATTTTCCCTCTGTGGGGCCTGCACTCGTCACCAGCAACGTCCGGATGGGCTTATCTACCCCCGTGTACTGGATGTTCGTGCGCAGCACCCGAAACGCCTCCGAGACCGGTGACAGCGGCTCCGCAATCGTAACCAACTCCCCGCCATCATTCTTCACCTGGCCGATCGCACCCAACGTGCTCAACCCCAGCGTTCGGCTGATGTCTTCCGGACTCTTGAGCGTATCGTCCAGGTACTCGACCAGGAAAGCGACGCCTACTGCCAACATTGCTCCCACGGCCCCCGCCAGCGCCGTATTCACCTGCGTGCGCGGTCGAACCGGAACGCTGGATACCCCGGCCTCCCGATAGAGGACGACGTTGTCGGCCGACTGGATTGCCAGCAGCCGCATCTCCTCATAGCTCTGCAAGAGCCCTGTGTAGCTATTGCGATATCCGGCCAGAACGGTCTGCAGGCGGGTCAGATCTGCCTGCTTCTCCGGGGTATCGGAGGTACTCAAAGCATCGATGGCCGCCTGCGTCTCCTCTATCGACACCGATAGCTCGTCCATCTGCTCCCGCATGCTGCTCAGAGAATCGCCATAGCGCGCTTGGTGCAGCGCCTGGTTCTGCGCAATAAAGGTGTTGGCGATGCCATTGGTAAGCTGTGCGGCCCGGTTATTATCCGGATCCTCCACGCTCAACCGGATCAGCAAGGTATCTTTGACCAACTCGACGTCAACGTGGCTCGCCAACTGTTGCCACGTCGTCTCGCTCCCTAATCCCAGTTCCTCGATCACCGCCCCCAGCACCGGCTGCTCCGTCAACATCTGGGCATAGGTGTATGCTTGACGCTCGCTGACCAGAATCGCCGCATAGTCGTTCGTGCCCAGAGTCGGCACCCGTTCAACCAGCAGGGTTGCGGTGGCGCTGTAGACAGGCGTCATCCGGGAGCTGACAAAGTACGCGCTGACCCCAGCTAACACCGCACAACCCACGATCAGCCACAGCCAGCGACGAATGACCAGGAAGTACCGTCGGATTTCTAGTTGGCCTTCCATGACTCTCCTTATTCCATCGGTATGGGAGCAAGCACGGCTACGCTGGCCGGAGGAGAGAGACTTTCTACTCTCCCCGAGCTCAACTCTTCAAATTCCCCTTAAAGAGACGACGACCGGAGATGGCTTCCTGAGCACGCAGAGCACTACCCCGGTCCTTAAAACGCATGTATCGTATCACTTAGCCAGGCCCTCCAAACACAATCGCTGCGAAATCTCGCAAGACCAGCCGTGACTAACTTTCGTACTTTGATACCATTATACAAGCGGTTAAAACTCTTGACAAGCCACCCATCACCTGACTTCTACCCGGCATTGAGGGAAGAGTGACGCAAAGCCCTCCCCAGGGTTTGATACGGTCTCCCTAGACTACACGCTCTTCTCCCACCCCACATCGGCCAGCCGTTGCTTGAGAAAGTTGATAGTCGCCACCGGTGTCGGATCCACCTCGTTGAGCATCGCCAGATAGAAACTCACCCAGTCACCCAAGTGGATCAGGGAAAGCATCTGTGCTAATCGGCTTTCACCTCGTCCGTATGCCGTCTCAGTCTCTACGCCCTCGCGCCGGAGCAACTCTCCTGTCACCTCCCAGCGCGCCTGCACCCGCCGGTGATCATGGCTCGAACGCAACATCAGCACGATGACCCGTTCGCACACAGCCCGAGGAATGGACAACCCCACGACAGCGTTGTGATCGAGTTCTGGCAGTTCCTCAAAGAAAGCCCAATGCTTGCTGTTCTCATTGAACTGTGTTTTCCAGCGATTGGCAACGGCGGCAAGCAACCCCGCTCCGTAGACGACCGGCAGCCGATCGAAGAGTCGATTTGCCAGGGACTTGGCTACGTTACGCGCCGCCGGCACGTCAGGCTCGATCTCTGCTTGCCATGCCTCCATTGTCCCAATGGCCTCCTCCAGGTCGGCGGCATGGTCCCGCAGCAGTCCCAGCCGCGATAAAAGCCCCAGCAGTAGGACAAAGGAATAGCCCAACGCGGCCCGTGGCTGCGCCTGGTAGTTGAATCTCGCCCACGGTATCCCCTTCTCCTGCGCCAGCGCGGCCAGCTTTCCCCCCGTTGTGATCGCCGCCGACAGAACATCTCGCTCCATCGCCTCTTGGAAAGCCGCGAGCGTCTCCTCCGTGTTGCCCGAATAGCTACAGCCGACCACCAGGTAATTGGGACCGCGGACGGAAGCAGGCAGCGCATAACCGCGCACGACCGTGATCGGCGCCGTGCACTCTTCGCCCACCAATCCTTTCAACAAGTCGCCGCCGATGGCAGACCCCCCCATCCCCAAAACGACGACGTGTCGAACCGCCCGGTAAGCTGCTGGCAACTCCAAGCCCTGAGCCAGCGTCCAGGCATCTCGACACGTCTGGGGGAACTCACGGATACGACCGAGCATGTCCCCAGGATCGAAGTCGTCAAAACGTGTTGGTTCATCAAGATTCATGTCTCCCCACCTCCAGCGCACGAATCGGCGCTGCCAGGAATGATACCACAGCAAGTATAGCTGTCAACCGCTCCCTTGGCAACTCTGGATGGCGGTCCAAGCCGGGCGGATTCCCGGTGTGCCTTGCGTGAACGCACAGTCGGCGTTATAATGCAGCCCAGCGTGGGGAAGTGTCGGAACTGGCAGACGAGCGTGACTTAGGATCACGTGGGGCGACCCGTGCGGGTTCGAGTCCCGCCTTCCCCATCTGCGAGTGGACCATCGAGGCCATCAGGAAGCCACCATCTGGGATGGCTGTTTCTAAACTGCACAGGAGGCACACACTTGAAGATCACTACCGAACCGCTGGAGAGCCGTCAGGTGTGCCTGACCATCGAGATAGATGAGGAGCAGGCTCAACAGGCCATGCAACGGGCTGCTCGCCAAATCTCCAAACAGGTGGACATCCCGGGCTTCCGCAAGGGGAAGGCGCCCTATGGGCTAATCCTGCAACGCTTCGGCGAGGACACAGTCCGCAAGGAAGCTGCCGAGGCGCTGGTCGAAGAAGTCTACGAACAAGCCCTGGAGCAAGAAGAGATCGAGCCCTACACTTCAGCCAAACTGGATGAAATCGAGTTACGCCCTATCACCTTCACGTTCACCGTTCCCCTGCAACCGACGGTGGAACTGGGCGATTACCGCGACTACCGGCTCAAGCATAAGAAAGTCAAGGTTTCGAAGAAAGAGGTGCAAGAAGCTCTCGAAGAGATCCGTCTGCAAAACGCGATGCTTGAACTCGTCGAGCGCCCATTGGCGATGGGCGACGGCGCAGTGATTAGCCTTGTCGCGACAGTCGATGGAGAAAGAATCCTCGAAAAGAACGAGCTTCGCATCATGGCAGAAATCGAAGCCACCTACCCAGCACCGGGCTTCGCCGAGGCAATCGTGGGCATGGAGGCTGGCGACGAACGCACCTTCACTCTGGCACTGCCGGACGACTCTCCCCGTGAGGATCTGCGTGGCCGGGAAGCAGAGTTCAACGTCAAGATGATCGAGGTCTACGACCAGATCATCCCTGCATTGGATGACGACCTGGCGCGCACCGTGGGCAGTTTCGATTCACTCAAGCAACTGGAGGCACGGGTCAAAGAAAGTCTGCAGCTGAGAGCACAAATGGAAGCCGATCGGGACTATTCCGAGCAGGTTCTGAACGCAATCCTGGAGCGTGCCCAGATCGAGTATCCACCCATCATGCTCGAAAGAACCCTGGACAGGGTGGTCGAGGACTTCGAGGGAACAGTGAAACGCGAGACCATGCTCTCGCTGGAAGACTACTTGCGCCTGCGAAATGAGACCAGGGAGACTCTGCGGGAAGAACTGACGCCCAACGCCGAGGCTCAACTCAAGCGCACCCTCATGCTGGGTGAGGTCGTGAGGCTAGAAGAACTCGAAGTAAGCGACGAGGAAGTGGACGCGCGGATCAGAGCCAGCAGCGCACCTTGGGGCGTGCGGGCCGACGAAGTGCGCGCCTCCCTCAGCTCAGATCGGGGCAAGGCCGCTGTCCGCAACCGCCTGCTGGGCAGCAAGGCCATGCTTCGGCTGGTCGCGATAGCCAAGGGCGAGGCCACGGACGAGCAGGGCTCGGAGAAGAAAGGGGCAGAGGAGGAAGAATAATGGATAGTGTTCCACCTTCGGCGCTGATCCCTATGGTCATCGAAACGACGGCGCGGGGCGAGCGAGCCTACGATATCTATTCGCTGCTGCTGCGGAACCGTATCGTTTTCGTAGGGTTGCCGATCACCGATCAGATTGCCAACCTGGTCGTGGCTCAGTTGCTGTACCTGGCGAACGAGGACCCCGACAAACCGATCCGCATGTACATCAACTGTCCCGGCGGTATCGTCTACCACGGCCTGGCGATCTACGACACGATGCAGCAGGTGCCGGCACCGGTCGAAACCTACGCCGTGGGTGTGACGGCCAGCATGGGCACGGTGCTGCTGGCAGCGGGAACGAAAGGCCGCCGGTACGCACTACCCCACGCAACGGTGCACATGCACCCCGCCGGTGGCAGCGCGCAGGGGTATGCCCCCGACGTCGCGATCCAGTACAAAGAACTGATGCGCATCGAAGACCTGATCCACAACATCCTGGCAAGTCACACCGGCCAAACGGTGGAACAGATCGCCGCCGACTTTGACCGCGATCGCTACATGACCGCTGAGGAAGCCGTCGAGTACGGGCTGGTGGATCAGGTTCTCAACCCATCAGAGTAGTTCTACAGCACGCCCAGGGCCGCCCTCAACGGGCGGCTTTCTGTTATTCTGCCTTCAGCACGATCACTTCGCCGTCGTACAGCTCGCGCAAGCGCTCGACGTCGGCACGGGTTCCGACGACACCTGCCCCCCAGTGCATCGGCACCACCGCTTTCGGCCCGATGGCAACGGCGGCCCGCGCAGCCTCCTCGGCGTCCATCGTGTACGTCCCCCCGACAGGCAGCAAGGCCACGTCGCAGCGAATGCCGGCCATCTCCGGAATGTGATCGGTATCGCCGGCAAAATAGATCCGTTCCCCGGCCACAGCCACGACAAAACCCGTGTGTTCGTCCTTCCGGGGATGGAAAGGCACGCCGGGGGAGCGGAACCTGCTCACATTGTAGGCCAGCACCGCCTCGATCTCCACCTCGCCCACCACCATCCTCTCTCCTGGCCGCAGCACACGCACATCGCCTCCCAGTTTCTTCGCCGCTCCAGGGCTGGCGATGATCACCGTCCCAGGCCCACTGATGTGTTCCACGTCCTGTGGAGAGCAGTGATCGGAGTGCTCGTGGCTGATCAGAACGATGTCGGCCTGGGGAAGCGCCCCTTTCAATCGCCACGGATCAAAGTAGATCGTCGGTGGGCCATCCAGGCGAAAGCTGGCGTGACCCAGCCAGTGCAAGCGTTCGAGCAACCCTATCGAAGCATCCATACCTATCCTCCTCCCGTATCGTACGTCACCTGCACCAACGCCGTGCCCTTGGTCGTGCTGAGTTGGTAGATCATTCCCTCCGGCACGACGGTGAAATCGCCAGGATGCAGGTGCACCATGCTATCGGACGTGCGCACGGTTGCCGTGCCGTCCAGAACAAAGATAAACGAATCGCGCGGGGACGGAATCCCGACCGGCCAGGTTCCCTCTCCCCACGTAACCTGCAAGACCGAGTCCTCGATCTGGGCGACGGTCTGGAACTGGAACGGCAGAGCGAGCGACCGCACCACGCTGCGCAGGCCGACGCGCTTCAGCTCCCTCTCACCATCGATGGCGTATAGACGTCGGCGACCGTTCTTCCGCTCAGGGACGACGCCGCAGCGCAAGAGCAACACGCTGGATCGCAGCTCAGAGCCAGAGCGATGGCCTACCCCCTTCGGCACCACGGCCAACTCGCCTGGCCCCAGCCGAACCTCTCCCCACTCGCTCTCCAGCAGGATCGTCCCTTCGTAAACCCAGAACAGCTCGTCGAAGTCCATATGTTCGTGCCATTCCAGCGTTCCCTGGCAAATGTAGACGCTGACAACGATGTCGCCCATCAGGGCAACGTTCGCCATTGAGAACGGCTGATCGAGCTGTGCCGCGATCTGGGAGACACTGAATTTGAGTCCGGCCATCACTGCCATTATACTTTCCCACTCAGGGAGATGCAAGCACGAGGGCGGAGCCGAAACTTCTGTTGGGAAAAGTTGAAAAGTGAACTGGTTTAAAGTTCAAAAGTGAACTCTGAATCCGTGCAGAGGCAGCGAGACAGAGTGAACCATCTTCTTGCTCCACCAGATGCGGATACCCATGACTTGCTTCGCCGTGTCCGGGACCAAATGGATGTCGACGTCTTCATAGAGCTCTACGTTGGGGACCTCGATGGTATGATTAAACAGGGAGATGCGCCGGTAGCCATCGACGACCCGAGTTTCTCGCAGGCAAAAAACATCCTGCGGGGACGTGTAAGGTTCGGGTAGGGAAAAAGGTCGAAACAGGCTGTTCCCGGCTTTTCTGGCCTTTTCAAAACGAATACTGGGAATCTCTCCGGTGGTGGAGTGGACCTGACGATTGTTGTAGCGATCCACTTCCTCTCGCAGGACAGAGCGCACTTCTTCGAAAGTGGAGATATTCTCCAAGGCACAAGTGCGGACGATGCGATCTTGCATCCAACGGTAAGGTCGTTCGACTTTTCCTTTAGCTTGGGGAGATAGAGCGTAGGTCACATCCACACCCAAGGTGTGCATCATCTTTGACCATTGAGTGTCAACGTCGTCAGTTTCTAGAACATGCTTGCGCCAAACACTATCCCTGCCCTGGACGAAGCGGAACACGCGCAAGGAGTCAACATAATAGCGAAACGGGATGCCGTAAGCCTGCATGAGGGCCTGAGCGGCCTGAATATGAGCCCAGGTGGTCTCTTGTGGGAAGAAATCGGCGAACAGTAGCTTGCGGCTGAAGTCATCAATGGAGGTGATCAAGGCCCATTTCTCTTGGGCAAAAGGGGACCAGAGGTGCAGAGAAGAATCGTGTTGCACCAGGGCACCAATGGAAGCAGTAAGCACCTCGCGGTCGTGGACCCTGCGCTCCTTGCTGGGCTTGTAGCAGTCCAATTGCTTGGCACGCTCAATGATCGTGGTCACGGACACCTTGTAGCCTTGCTTCTTGAGGCGATCCTGTAAAGCAGAGTAGTTGTAACTTTAGTTTCCGGTAAATAGAGCGACAATTGGGCAAATCTGTGGCAAAATAGGGCACCCTATTTCGCCAGGAGATAACCAATTGTCATCACTTTCTACAATCGCTATCACTCAGACGATGGACATCCTGTGCGCAATCACACAGGATTTGCCCATCGGGACCAACTTGGCACTTTTACACTTTCTGTGGATGCAAATCAGCGGTGCTCTACT
>Ga0315544_1000920_pt1 | contig 24842 bp, 16 predicted proteins | sample SalMarSW160130MG_2_FD_202543 | JGI IMG/M metagenome (GOLD analysis project Ga0315544, IMG submission 202543) | Salt marsh sediment microbial communities from the Plum Island Ecosystem LTER, Massachusetts, United States - Salt Marsh Sediment SW1601-130 ... | reverse complement strand
CTATGTAGCCTCCCTCCCTGCGGATATATTTTCTGACATATTTGAGATTTATGAGATGTGAATTGTGTGATCGGAAAAAATGGCGGTCACCAAGAAGGTCCTGAAATTCTTTAAGATGTTTGGACACAAGTATTTTCCGTTTTCCTGATATGTAAAACCATGAGTAACTGCGGTCAGCTTCGATACGGATAATTTCCCTGGGATTAAGATATTCCATCCCGTCAGCAGTAGGTATGGCAAGCCGTGATGGAAGTGATGATTTCAGGTTCTCCATGAGTATCCGGAAGTTTTCGTTGCTCTGAGAATGTTTTTCTGACCGTTTGCGGATTACTCTGTTGACTGCTTCAATAAACTCATTTATATTAATTGGTTTCAGGATGTAATCAACCGCACTGAACTTGATCGCTTTTATGGCATAATGGTTAAAAGCCGTTATGAACACTACATCGAAGGTCTTCTCAGGGAAGTGGGTAAGAAGATCGAATCCAGTGCCATTAGGCATTTCAACATCAAGAAATACAAGATCCGGTTTTTCCCTTTTTATTTGCTGAACACCCTCAGTGACATTATAGGCTTTGCCCACAACTTCAAGAGATGTGCAGTATTCCCCTATAATTGAATTAATGAAATTTACGGCATCAGGTTCATCATCAACAATGATTGTTTTTAATTTCCTGCTCATGTAATTATTGGAATATGGATCTCTACACGGGTTCCTACAGGTTCTCCATTATTGTTTTTCAGATCTGTATAATTTGTCTTCAAACTGGTACCGTATAGTGTATTTACAAGATCAAGTCGTGATGATACGATTTGTGTACCCAGAGAATTGTGATTTTTATCACTTTTTGCTTTCCTTTTTTGTGCAGCTTCCCGGCCAATACCGTTGTCTTCAATTGTACAGTTGATATAATCACTGTTCAATTTTAAATCAATCTTAATGAATCCCTTGTTTTCTGCGGGCATGAGTCCATGGCAAATAGAATTCTCAACATAAGGTTGGATCAGCATTGTTGGAACCTTATAAAGGAGAGTGTCTATTTCTTCATCTACATCAATCCTGTAATCAAATTTATCCTTAAATCGAATACGCTCAAGTTCGAGATAAAGGTCCAGGGCATCCAGTTCATCATGCAGGGCTACCGATGTATGCTGAGAATTTTCAAGCACCTTGCGCATAAGGCTGGAGAACTTTGTGAGATAATTGTTTGTTGCAAGCTTGTCGTGCTGATACATATAATACTGAATAGAGTTAAGGGTGTTAAAAATGAAATGTGGATTCATCTGTTGCCGCAGGTTCGCCTGGGTAACTTCCGATATCTTCCTGTTCATCTCGCTGATACGACGTTTAGCTTTTAACTGTGAACCTCTGAAAAGCAGTAATCCTATTGCAAGAGTTAATATGATAAGTCCGGTAAATCCATAAATCATAAGCTTTTGATTCTTAATTCTTAAAGAAAGAAGTTCCACCTCTTTAATATGAGAATCCGTCTCATAACGTAACCTTGCATCAGTAAGGCCTTTTGTATTGCTGCTTATCATCAGAGAATCGCTGAATTGTTTATAGAGTACATGATTTTTATAAGCTTTTGAAGTATCGTTTAATTTGAGATAAATATTGGTCAGATCCAGATAAATCCATTCAAGAGAATACCAGTCTCTTGCCTTTTCTGCCATCTCAATTGCTTTATCGTAGTAACTGACCGATCTGTCAGTGTATCCCAGGTCACGATATATTGTTCCGAGATTACCATAAGCATTGGCAGATGCACCATAAATTTTACTCGGGATGCTGTATTCCAGGGATTTATTGTAGGAATACAGGGAGGAATCAAACATTGTTTCACCATAGAAGTTCCATCCCATATTTGCCAGAGAGGCCGCGACATGTCCTGTATCTTTCTGTATCAGAGCAATTTTATAGCACTGTTTAAGAAGCGAATCAGCCAGTCTGAAATTCCTGGCAGCCTTCAGGGTATCTGAATAACTGGTGCCGAGTAAATAATATCCATATATTAAGTGCATTGTATCAGATTCGATAATTGCCTCATTTATGAGATTTTGAAGACTCTGTCGGTATCGGTTCCGATCCTTAAGGCTGTTATATATAGATGACTGTAGAATGTAACTTCTCGGAACGATTGCCTTTATCCTGTTTTTCTTTGAAAGGGCAATACCATCGTTCAGATAATCCAGACCTTCCTGAAAAAAGCCTGTCCGGTAATAATACTGTCCAAGAAATACCATTGACCTGGCAAGAACATCATCTTCCTTATTACTCTCAGCCTGTTGCATTGCTTTAATAGCAAAATCGGATGCTTTCATGTAATCACCTGTAAAAAATGAGAATTCAGCTCTCAGCAGGCTTAACAGAGCAGGTATCTCAATATTTTTCCTTTCACATATTGAAACTGCAGTATCTATACAGGCTTCAGCCTTATCATACATTACCGATTTTGAAAGGTATTTAAAACCAGCTCTGGTAAGTGAGTTAATCCTGGCAGTATCAATTTTAGAATCGGCTGATAGCTTTCTTTTAATAGCACTATATTCAGCAAATGATGTACCTCCCGCAGGAGAGATCCATACTATCAGCCATGATAGTATTAAAACAAGCTTAAAGACTTTCATATCAAAACCCGCAATAAATAAACACTAAACAAATACAAACATTCAGGAATTTCCTTCCTTAAAATAAATCTCATGCAACCATGAGCACGATCTGGTTCTATTATCGTTCTGAAATTAAATAATTCAGAAAACATTTTGAAGTTTCAATCAACAATCGGCTGGTTTGGGTTGACGAATGACATTTACTGATTTACCACCTCTTTAATCAAAAGGGAAGTTATTGCTCCAACAGTTCATTGGAGTAATTAATGAGTCTTATCAGATCATCCCTTCTGGCAATTTTTATCCTGCCCTTTTTTATAAACTGTTTCAATTCGTCAGCCTGCTCCGGGAAGATTTTAAGAAACTGACGCTCATTCGTAAAACTGTATATATCATTGTTCGTCCTTATCCAGTACACAGGATCAACATTTACAGTATAATCAGACGGTAATTTAAGATTGTGGTATCCGCTAGCTGTGTTGATGCCTGAATAACTTGAAATACTGGAAGTTTGGGATGTTCCGCCATATCCTGAGGGTCTTCCGGGCGGTATTATGCTACCTTGATGCTGAATAAAAAGAGAAATGGGTGCAACTACAACCACTTCATAAAAGACTTCGCTGACAGGTATAAAACAACTGTTTTGAAGAAAAACAGTATCAACCATTTCAGTACCCATCAGATCGAATAGCTTGTCACCCTGTTGATAAACCATTTTCTCACTTACCATATTGTAATTCAACATGGCTTTCTGATTCCTGCCATTTTTCATTTTCACAATTCCACTGGAAAATTCAGGATACAGATACTGGGGAGATGAATCAACTGAACTGGTCTGGGCATTGATAAACCCTGAAACACCAGTCAGAAGCAGAATGATAATTAAAGAAGCACAATGTTCCTTGTAATTAAAACGTTTCATCATGGTTATTTTTTTGAAATATCTTTATACACTCTGACATAATCTATAAATACGGTATCAGGAAAAACAGTTGTCTCATCAGGATCTTTTGGCCAGCTACCGCCAATAGCAAGATTCAGGATGATATAATGTGGCTTATGAAATTCTGAGGTGCTGTTTATACTGTCAGTTATGGTAACCTCATGATATTGATTCCCATCCAGAAACCATTTAATAGATTCTTTGTCCCACTCAACAGTATAATTATGATATTGAGTAACATCGCATGGGGTTTGGCTGCCGGATGAGACATGTTTTTCGTTGTGCCAGTGCAGATTACCATATAGAATATCCTCATTATTAATATGTTCCATAATATCAATTTCTCCGCACCGAGGCCATCCCACCTGGTGAATGTTCTTCCCGAGCATCCAGAATGCCGGCCATAGACCCTGTCCTTTCGGAAGTTTCATTCTTGCATCAATCTTACCGTAAGTCCAGCTGTGTTTCCTGTCAGTTGTCAAGCTGGCTGAAGTATACTCTGCCGTCTCAAATGTCTCCTTCCTTCCTATTATGAGGAGTATCCCGTTGTTAACGATCGTGTTCCCGGGACGTCTTAAGGTGTAATATTGCAGCTCGTTGTTCCTGATGTATCCTACTTCGTTACCCCATTTTGTTGAATCAGGTAATCCCGAATAATCGAACTCATCAGACCATACCAGTTCCCATTGCTGGTCTTTATCCTGACCGGAGCAGGAAAACAATATCAAAAAGAGAAAAACTAACCTTCTCATTTTTTAATTCAGTTTTATTTATGCAAAGTTACAATTTAAGTTCTCATTCAACATATTAATTAAAGATTTCCCGTTTTTCTATTATTTTTGGAATCCCTGATTGGTACCGGAATCCACAGAGGGAGTATCATTGAACATTTGCGGAATCTTCAAAATATGATTAATAAGTAATGGATGCGGAAATAACTGTTATTGGGGCCGGGGTCATTGGTTTAGCTATCGCTGAAAAGGTTTCCGGAAGCACTGCTAATGTTTTTACTATTGAAAAACATTCTGCGTTTGGCCAGGAAACAAGCAGCAGAAACAGTGAAGTTATTCATGCCGGATTATATTATCCTCAGGGAAGTCTTAAAGCCAGATTTTGTGTTGAAGGGAAAAACCTGTTGTATGAATATTGCAGGAAATATGAAATTCCATTTGACATTTGCGGCAAACTTATTGTTGCAACAACAAAAGAGCAGATTAAGGTTATTGAAGGCATAAGACAGACCGCTATTGACAACGGAGTAAATGATCTGATAATTATGGAAAAGGAAGAGGTTGCTGAGATGGAACCCAATATTTTTGCATTGAAGGCACTCTATTCTCCCTCAACAGGTATTGTTGATACTCATTCGCTTATGAAACGTTTCGAGATTAATACTCTTAATAATGGCGGTCAGATAGTATACAGAAGCGAGGTAACAGGTATAAAGAAAATTAATAGCGGTTATGAAATAAAGCTCTATGATGCTGATGCAAAAGAATATAGCTTTACAACCAGGATCATCATAAACTCTGCAGGCCTTACATCTGATAAGATCTCTGAAATGGTTGGGATGAGAGATAGGAATCTTAGAATATTATTTTGCAAGGGAGAGTATTTCAGGCTAAAACCGCCTAAAAACAGGCTTGTAAGCAGACTTGTTTATCCGGTTCCATTCCATAACCTCGAAGGAATCGGCATCCATGTTACTATCGATATGGGAGGAGGCGTGAAACTGGGGCCTGATGTTACCTATCTTGAATCAAATGATTATGATTACAGAGTATCTCACGGCAAACAGGAAGCTTTTTACCTTTCGGCCAGGAAGTATCTTCCTTTTCTCAGATTTGAGGATTTAGCTCCCGATATGGCAGGAATAAGACCCAAAATTCAGCAACCAGGGGAACCTTTAAAAGATTTCTATATAAAGGAAGAGAGTAACCGTGGATTTCCAGGATTTGTAAACCTGATAGGTATAGAATCACCCGGCTTAACCGCTTCAATTGCGATTGCCGGATACATTAATAATCTGATTTCATGATCAGTCTATTAACCAGTATTCAGGAGATATCAGCAACATCATTAAACAGTCAGATTATATTGTGTTAATTTTTCTTAATATTAGAGAAAATATATCTATGGGTATTTGCTAATTACCATCTTCTGATCTATATTCGCCTGAAAAAGAAAAAAAATGAAATCGACTAAACTGTTTACCCGATCATTGATTATGCTGTCACTGTTCATGATAGCATTCAGTCTCTTTTCACAAGAAAGAAATCTTAATACTGATTTCACACCTGAGGTTGGTCAGCCCGGAAAAGATGTGGTGTGGGTACCTACGCCCCAGGAACTGGTTGATAAAATGCTCAGCATTGCAGAGGTGACATCAAAAGATTTTGTTATAGATCTTGGTTCGGGTGACGGACGCACAGTCATTTCAGCAGCAAAGCTTGGTGCACGTGCACGTGGTATTGAATACAATCCTGATATGGTAGAACTTTCAACGAAGAATGCTGCATCAGCAGGTGTCAGCGATAAAACTGGATTTATTGAGGCAGACCTTTTTGAAGTCGATTTCTCCCAGGCTACAGTCATTACGATGTTTCTGTTACCTGAAATCAATCTCAGGCTTCGACCACGCCTTCTTGACCTCAAGCCCGGTACACGAGTTGTATCCAACACCTTCACCATGGGTGAATGGGAACCGGATTATGAAGCTGATACTGATGAGAACTGGAACAGCTGGAACAGGGCCCTGTTATGGATTGTTCCGGCGAAAGTCGATGGCAAATGGAGAATCGGCCAAAGCAACCTTACGTTTACTCAGGAATTCCAGTTTGTTCAGGGAACAATCGAAACTAACGGTAAAACTTCCAAAATCACCGATGGCAGGCTCCGGGGTGATACAATAACTTTCACAATAGATGGCGCAGTATATACAGGACGTGTTAACGGAAATACCATGTCAGGAACAATGACCAGAGGAAGTACAAAATCAAACTGGTTAGCCAGAAAATCAGGTTAGAGATTTTCTTAATCTATCTGTTTATCAGAGTTTACTTTTTAACAACTTCTGCAGTACTGCTATTTCATCCCTGAATCTTGCCGCCTCAATAAAATTGAGCTCGGAAGCAGCTTTTTCCATGTTTTTTCTGGTCTTTTCAATTGTCTTCTCAAGAGCCTCCCTGTTCATGTACCTGACAACAGGATCAGCAGCAATATCCGGTCTTTCAGGTTCAATATAGGATTTGAGGGTTATCCCTTTAGTGCTTAAACCACTCAGGATCGATCCGGTCTTCTTTATTATCTGAGAAGGAATAATGCCCATCTTGTCATTGTATTTCAACTGTTTATCCCTTCTCCGGTTAGTCTCATCTATTGTCTCCTGAATGCTTGTGGTTATTGCATCAGCATACATTATGACCTTGCCGTTCAGATTACGTGCTGCCCTTCCTGCAGTCTGCGTAAGCGATCTTGTTGATCTGAGAAATCCTTCCTTGTCAGCATCGAGGATTGCGACCAGTGATACTTCAGGAAGATCAAGACCCTCTCTTAAAAGGTTTACACCGACCAGAACGTCAAAGGAACCCGACCGTAAACCCTCCATAATATCAATCCGTTCCAGAGTGTCGATATCTGAATGAATGTAACGGCACCTGATATCGAACTTTAAGAGATATGCAGATAATTCTTCTGCCATCCTCTTGGTAATAGTCGTCACAAGGATCCTTTCACCTGCCTTTGCTCTGCTCCTAATTTCAGCCATCAGATCATCAATCTGATTAAGACTCGACCGTACCTCTATGGGTGGATCAAGGAGTCCTGTTGGTCTTATTACCTGGTCAACAAAAACACCTTCGCTTTTTTCCAGCTCATAATCGGCAGGTGTGGCGCTTACAAAAATTGTCTGGCCTGTCAGAGCTTCAAATTCCTCAATCCTCATGGGCCTGTTATCCAGGGCAGCAGGTAACCTGAATCCATACTCGACCAGTGTCTGTTTCCTGGAATGATCACCTCCATACATTGCTCTTATCTGGGGAATGCTTGCATGGCTTTCATCAATAACAGTAATGAAATTTTCAGGAAAATAATCGAGTAAACAAAATGGTCTTGTTCCTGCTTTTCTTCCGTCAAAATAGCGTGAATAATTCTCAATACCGCTGCAATAACCAAGCTCCTTTATCATCTCCAGGTCATACAATACTCTCTGCTCCAGCCTTTTTGCCTCTTCTTTTTTTCCAATATCATTAAAATGCATAACCTGCCTGACCAGATCAGTCTGAATCTGGTTTATTGCCTGGTCTATTCTTTCCCTTGTAGTAACAAAGATGTTTGCCGGGTAAATAAGATATTCATTCAGTATCTCCAGCCTTTGACCGCTTAACGGATCAAAAGTATATATCTCTTCAATCTGGTCACCAAAGAAGATAACCCTCACTGCCAGATCGGCATATGCAGGGAAGATGTCAACCGTATCTCCTCTTACCCTGAAAGTCCCGCGCCTGAATTCGAGCTCATTCCTGGAATAAAGACTATCCACAAGTTTCCTGAGAAAGAGATTCCTGCTGATTATCTGACCCTGCCTGATGTGTACGGTATTTGAATGAAAATCATCCGGATTCCCGATACCGTAAATACATGAAACGGACGAGACAACTATCACATCATTTCGTCCGGAGAGAAGTGATGATGTTGCACTGAGACGGAGTTTTTCAATCTCCTCGTTTATAGAAAGGTCTTTCTCGATATACGTATCTGTTACCGGCAGATAGGCTTCAGGTTGATAGTAGTCATAATAGGAAACAAAATATTCAACCCTGTTTTCCGGAAAAAACTGCCGGAATTCACCATATAACTGTGCGGCAAGTGTTTTATTATGACTCAGGACAAGGACAGAACGCTGGATTTTTTGTATTACATTGGCAATTGTAAAGGTTTTGCCGGAACCGGTTACTCCCAGAAGTGTCTGAAAAGGAACCCCTTTCCTCAGTCCCTCAACAAGCTGGTCTATAGCTTCCGGCTGATCACCTGTGGGAACAAAATCTGATACAAGTTTGAAAACCATTCCTTTTCACTCAGATAATCTTAATACGAAATATACAGGAAGATGGTCACTTGCTCCTCCGGCATAATAATCTCCAATATAAGTTCTGTGAGGTTGTAATGCACCTGTTTCCGCATTTCTATACAATAAAACGTCATTTTTTAATACTCGCCCATCTGCCGGAGCTGTATAATAACCGTTCCCTTTTGCAAAAAGAGAAGGAGTAACAATAATCTGGTCAAACATCTGCCAGTTATCCCTGTATGTCAACGTTCCTTCATCACCGGTATTATGCATATCATACATCATATTGTAAAGATCGCGGTAACCAATATTCTTAAGTTTGTTTGTCGCACCCAGTACCTGCAGAATGCTTCTGTTTGTCGGTTCATCATTGAAATCACCCATAATTATTATCCTGGCATTGTTATCAAGATTCAAAATACGGTCAATTTCTTTTCGTAAAGTGACTGCAGCTGTTATCCTTTTAATCTCTGAATCCTTCTCATCAGGGGAACGTGAAGGCCAGTGATTTACAAAAAGATGTAATATATTCTCTCCGGCACGGCACTTAACATAGAGTATATCACGTGTAAAATCAGTTGTATCTGTTATAAAATCAACAGGAATAGGCTTTGATTCAACTATTTCTATTTCATTCCTGTTATAGAGCAGGGCAACATCTATACCTCTTTCATCAGGGCTCTCATAATGTACAATACTGTAATTTACTTTTACCAGATCAGATGTTCTTACAAGATCCTGAAGAACTTTCTTGTTTTCAATCTCAGCAAGTCCGACAAAGTCAGGAGGAGCTTTTCTGTTTATAGATGTAATGCATGCGGCAATATCGGTCAGTTTTTTATTGTATTTCTCTTTGTTCCATTGTTTAGGGCTGTCAGGGAGGAATTCCTCATCATTTTTTAACGGGTCATCATCAATGTCAAACAGGTTCTCCACATTCCAGAAGACAACCGTGAGGGCGGTTTTTTGGGTGGACTTTTGCTGTGAGAAACCAGAAAGACAAACAATAAAAAATATAATTGAAGGCAGTACGTATTTCATATATTAATAAGTTAATCCGGTGCAAACCTACATAATTTCCATCTATTTTTAATTATCAGGCGATTGCATTATAAGTCTGTCGACATCATCAAGCTCGTCGAAGTTCTGTTAATAATTTATAAAAATCAAAGGCGCCTGTCTGATAAGCGCCTTCACTTTCCGTAAATCCGGTATTTCATTAACCTAAATAACCTTTTAGTAATCTGCTACGGGAGGTATGTCTCAGCCTCCTTATTGCTTTTTCTTTTATTTGTCTTACTCTTTCGCGTGTAAGACCAAACTTCTCCCCTATCTCTTCAAGGGTCATCTCCTGGCATCCTATTCCAAAGAAAAATCTTATGATATCCCTTTCACGTTCTGTTAGGGTTGCCAGGGCTCTGTAGATCTCTCTTGAGAGTGATTCATCCATCAACAGTTTGTCAGCGACAGGGGAATCTGTATTTGCCAGTACGTCGAGCAGACTATTGTCTTCACCCTCAATAAAAGGTGCATCAACCGAAACATGTCTTCCCGATACTTTGAGAGTATCCGTGACTTTTTCTTTCGGTAGTTCAAGTACATCTGCCAGTTCTTCAGGTGAAGGTGTTCGTTCATTTTCCTGTTCAAACTTTGAAAAAGCTTTATTAATCTTATTCAATGACCCTACCTGGTTAAGAGGTAACCTGACTATTCTTGATTGTTCTGCTAGAGCCTGTAAAATCGATTGTCTGATCCACCAGACTGCATAGGATATAAATTTGAATCCTCTTGTCTCGTCAAACTTCTCAGCAGCTTTGATAAGTCCAAGATTGCCTTCATTTATTAGATCGGGAAGGCTAAGACCCTGGTTCTGATACTGCTTTGCAACTGAAACAACAAAACGGAGGTTTGCTTTAGTAAGTTTCTCAAGAGCAGTTTTGTCCCCTTTCTTTATTCTCTGGGCCAATTCAACTTCTTCCTCTACCGATATCAACTCTTCTTTACCAATCTCCTGCAGATATTTATCTAGTGATGCGCTCTCTCTGTTTGTTATGGATTTGGTAATCTTTAGCTGTCTCATTATGCCTCCGAAAAAATTTCCGCAAAGATACTGCTTATTAATAAAATAACAAAAATAATTATATATTGTTATCAACAAATGGGCCTGATTTATTATGCCCTTGATTAACAAATACTTATTTCAACATATTTACTAGTTCCCCAACTTTAAGCTGAAATAACGTCCGTTCGACTGAACGCCTTCAATCGACTCAAGACTTCTTTCGTTGTCTGATACTTCACGAACTTCAGCAGCATTGCTGACCTTTTTACCATTAATACTGAGTATTATGTAGCCTCTCCTGATTCCAATGTCCTTGAACCTGCCGTCATTAAGTTCTGCTACTTTGACACCATAGTTAATATTTAACGACCTTCGTTCTGACTGACTCAATGATTCTATTCTTGCTCCAAAAACAACTGATGTTCCTGTGCCAGGCTTAACAACATCTGTATTACCTGACAGATTTTTCAATATGAGAGGTACTGTACTTTGTCTGCCATTTCTTACATAAGTAACCGATAAATTGTCACCTGGCCGGTATTTGCCAATCTGTTCCTGGAGTTCAGCCGAGGTAGCAACGTTAACGTTATTGAGTTTCATTATTATATCATTCTCCTTCAGCCCTGCTTGATCAGCAGCGCCGTTTTCGTTTATTCCTGTTATGAGAACTCCCTTTACTTCCTTCAGATTTTGTTTTTCCGCTTCCTGGGAAGTGATATCAGTAATTATCACACCCATGATTGCTCTCTGGACTTCTCCAAACCCTCTAAGATCTTCGACCACTTTCCTGACAATTGTTATGGGAATTGCAAAGGAGTTTCCCGCATATGCACCACTGGGAGATACGATTGCGGATGTGATTCCTACGAGTAATCCTCTGGTGTTTACAAGTGCTCCCCCGCTGTTACCCATATTAAGTGCTGCGTCCGTCTGGATAAAGGATTCAATCCTGTAATCGGAGTCAAGGATATTCAGACTTCTTCCTTTTGCACTGACAATACCTGCCGTAACTGTCGATGTAAGATTAAACGGATTGCCTACAGCCAGAACCCATTCACCCAGTTTCAGATCATCAGAATCACCATACTTAATATAAGGAAGGTTGTCTGCTTTTATTTTAAGCAAAGCAATATCCGTACTGGGGTCCCGTCCAACTACTTCAGCAGTAAATTCTCTCTTGTCATTCAATGTTACATCAACATCATCAGCGCCCTCAATTACATGATTGTTGGTGATTATATAACCATCCGTAGAGATAATAACTCCTGAACCGTATCCTCTTACTTCCCTGGGTCTGCTGTACCTTTCCCCATAAAACCATTCAATAATCGGATTGGGTGCCTGACTTCCTATCATAGTCTTGGTCTTGACATGTACAACTGCATGAACGGTCTGTTCAGCTGCATAGGTCAAATCAGTCTGCCCTTCCTGCATTGCATAGGAAGCAAGGAATGCCGGACTGCCCCGGACCTCAAAATTCACGCTATCGTACTCTGATAATCCGGATGGCTTCTCATTTATTCTGGTATAAGCGAAAAGTGCTATAGCCGCTCCTAACAGAGCCATAAATAATGCAATAGATAATTTTTTTACTTTCATTGTTATATTTCTTATGTGTTAATCCTTTCTTTTACAATTGTATTTTTATTCAAATAATATGCCTTATCCAAAGATTCCTATCTTTACAACCAATTTCCTGTAATTTTGTTTTACAAAGGTCATGCAATTTTTTAACGGACCTTAAGAAATTACAAGTATTTAACAACACTTTAACATTGATGACTACAACATTTAACAAATATCAGGGAGCTGGTAATGATTTCATTATAATAGACAATCGAACCGGCATTTTTAATCCGTCCAATTCAAACCTTATTAACAGGCTTTGTGATCGCAGACTGGGAATCGGTGCTGATGGATTTATCCTTATAAATTCGTCAGAAGAGTTTGATTTCGAAATGCTTTACTTCAATTCCGACGGATTCGAAAGTACAATGTGCGGAAACGGTGGCAGGTGCGCTGCAGATTTTGCCATAAGATCAGGCATCGCCGGAAAAAAAGTAATCTTCAAGGCAATAGACGGAATTCATGAAGCAATCTCCGAAAACAATATTATAAAACTCAGTATGAATGATGTAAATGAGTTACGGATAGTATCCGGAAATTACTTCATCAATACAGGTTCACCCCATTATGTCATATTTAATGAAAATGTCTCAGCCATTGATGTTTACAATGAGGGTAAAAATATACGATGGTCAAAAGACTTTCCACCTGGAGGAACTAATGTGAATTTCGCAGAAATAAAAGGTAACAGTATGTATGTCAGGACTTTTGAAAGAGGTGTGGAGGATGAAACACTTTCATGTGGCACTGGTGTTACTGCTTCTGCCATTGCTGCAGTTTTTTCTGGACATTTTGACACAAATTCAGTAAATATCATTACCAAAGGAGGGAATCTTAAGGTTGAGTTTAAAATTAAAGGGAAAAAAGTTACAAATATCTGGTTATCCGGTCCTGCAACTTTTGTATTTGAAGGCTCCATTGAGGTGTGAGGCACAGGGCACAGGGCACAGGGCACAGGGCACAGGGCACAGGGCACAGGGCACAGGGCACAGGGCACAGGGCACAGGGCACAGGGCACAATACTGAAGTGGAATGATACCTGGCAGGTTAAGATATATGGAACTCCGTAAAACCGGGGTTTACTTCGTGGTAAAAAACACATAAACATGTGATCATAATTTTATTACAGGACTAATAATATATTAATATGAAAAAGTTATTATTGAACCCCGTGATCATTACGGCATTGTTTCTTGTTCTGACCTCAGTTATCCATGCTCAGCCAGGGACAACTGAACTGATGAATGAAATAAACAGGATAAATACAAGATTCGAAAACCTGGGTCATCAGTTTGATGTCCTGGAAAAGAAGATTGACGACATCTACTGGTATAACAAGGTTGGTGATATTGCATATATCGATAAGGTATATATGACGGGACCTCCGCTGGCTGTAGAGAGAAATCCGACAGGTCAGGGCGCAGGTAATCCTGTCAAATTCTGGACATATATCTTTATTCCGAAGGATATCGATCCTTCAAAGAAGTATCCTCTGCTGGTATTTCCTCATGGTGGTGTACATTCAAACTTCAGCACTTATTATACTCACATAATCAGAGAGATGATTTCACAAGGATATATTATTACAGCCGCTGAATACAGGGGTTCAACCGGTTATGGGGCTGCAATGTATAACAGAATTGATTATGGAGGTCTGGAGGTGCAGGATGTTGACGCCAGCAGGCAGTATATGATTGATAACTATTCAATTGTAGATAAAGACAGAGTAGGGATAATCGGATGGAGTCATGGTGGCTTAATAGCTCTTTTCAATATCTTTGAATACCCCGGCAATTATAAAGTGGCTTTCACAGGGGTTCCGGTCAGTGATCTCATTGCACGTATGGGTTACAAGAACCAGGCATATCGCGACCTCTACTCAGAACAGGCTGCAATCGGCAAACCAGCCGACCAGAACGTTGCTGAATACCGCAGGAGATCTCCTGCCTGGCAGGTTGGCAAATATCAGAATACTCCTCTTCTCATTCATACAAATACCAATGATGAAGATGTTAACGTACTTGAAGTTGAGCATCTTATTAAATCACTTAAAGCTGAAGGGAAAAAAAATTTCTCATATGAAATATTCGAAGATATGCCTGGCGGTCACTCCTTCGACAGGATGGATTATGTGGAGGCCAAGGAGATCCGCCTGAAGATCTATAACCATCTGAACAAATATCTGAATCCACCTAAACCTTTTAAGTCGGTGAAGGAACTGCAGAAAGCAGGATATGGATTTAATTAGGGCACAGGGCGCAGGGCACAGCGTGGAGGAGTAAGGGCGATGTGAAAATGCAGAAAGAAAAACTATACGGAAAAATCCTGGATGAACTGATTGATGTTACCAGACGTGTCGGTTTACCAGGGTTTGCTGCAAAACAAATTGCTGACTGGTTGTACAAAAAGGATATTCAGTCTATCATGGAGATGACTAACATATCAAAAAAAAAACGTGAACTCCTCTCAGCAGAATATGAAATCGGATTATATGATCCTGTCAGTGTAACGGAAAGTACGGACGGAACAAAAAAATACCTGTATAAGGTACTTAATGACAAATATATAGAAACAGCATTCATTCCGGATAAAGCACGAGCTACAATATGCCTGTCATCTCAGGCCGGATGTAAAATGGGATGTATATTCTGTCTGACAGGGAAACAGGGCTTCCATGGAAATCTTTCTTCCAACGAAATTCTTAACCAGTTCAGAAGTTTGCCTGAGTACAGCAAACTGACTAATATTGTCTATATGGGTATGGGAGAACCACTGGATAATCTACCTGAAGTCCTGAAAAGCCTCGATATTCTTATAAGCGACTGGGGTTACGGATGGAGCCCTACACGAATTACTGTCAGCACTATAGGTATGATCAACAGCATAAAAGAATTTCTTAATAAAAGCAGATGTCATCTTGCTATCAGTCTGCATTCACCTTTTGATGAGGAAAGAAGAAGACTGATGCCTGTACAGAAGACGAATACACTAAAGGAATTTCTGGAAATTATAAGAAATTTTGATTTCAATAACCAGAGGAGGATTTCATTTGAGTACATACTTTTCAAAGGATTGAACGACACGCCGATACACATAAAAGAGTTAGCAAGAATGTTGAACGGAATTAAGTGCCGGATAAACCTTATCAGGTACCATTCTATCCCTGGATTACAATATCAGAGTCCTGATATTAAGACAATCAACAGCTTTAAAGAAGCTCTTAATGCGAAAGGAATTCTTACCACAATAAGGGCAAGCAGAGGGGTTGATATTGGAGCTGCATGCGGACTTCTATCTACCATTGAACAAAACAAGATCAAAAAAGGATGTTAAAGAAATTCTTATCTGTATCACTGGTTTTTCTTCATTTTCTTTCTTACTCACAGGAACGATCGCTTGATGAATTACTTTCAGATTCAGCTATGGTTCATGCATCCGTATCCTTCTGTATCAGGGATGTAAATAATGGAGAACTGGTTATGGATTATAATTCTGAAAAAAGCCTTGCACCTGCATCTGTTCAAAAACTGATAACAACTGCAGCTGCTCTTGAATTACTTGGACCGGATTACACATTCAGAACTTCTATAGGATATACAGGTACTCTAAACAGAAGATCAGGCAGGCTCTCAGGTGATATTGTAATCAAGGGCGGTGGAGATCCTGTACTTGGATCCAATCGTTTCGCTGATCATTATGGTGACTTCATAACCCACTGGACCAATGAAATTGCAAACCACGGGATAAAAAGAATTAAAGGACGTGTAATGACCGATGACACATATTACGATTACCTGCCTGTTCCGGCCAAATGGCTCTGGGAAGATGCAGGTAATTATTATGGGGCAGGTGCTTTTGGATTATCTGTTTATGACAATACTTATGAAATACATTTTAAAACATCATCTGACAGTCTCAGCATGGTTATTACAGGTATTGTTCCCGAAGAGTGCAGCGGAGAGTTTTCCAACTGGCTCGTTGCTGCAGGAACTGCTGATGAGGGATATGTATTTGCTGCTCCTTACAGCACTAATGGCTGGCTCGCAGGTACTATCCCGACCAATATGGAAGATTTTGTTCTGAAAGCCGCAATCCCCGATCCTCCCAGGATTATAGCAGAAATAACCGACAAAAAACTTAAAGAGCTGGGAATAAGAATAGAAGGTAATCCTTCAACCACAAGATTACAGCTCTCTTTTACCGGAATTGAAATAACTCCTGTAAGTACAATAGTCTCTCCACCACTAAACGAGATCATAGAAAAGCTAAATCATGAAAGTGTAAACCTTTATGCTGAACATCTTATCAAAGAACTGGGAAAAACCTTCATGAACAAAGGATCAACAGCCTCAGGTGTTGAAGTGATCAGGCAGTTCCTCACAGATGCCGGAATAGATACAGACGGAATGTTTATTGAAGATGGCAGTGGTCTCTCCCCTATGAATGCTATTAATGCAAAGGGAGTAACTGACTTATTGCTTTACTTAAAGAAGAGAGGGAAATACTTTAATGAGTTTTACTCTTCATTACCTGATGCGGGGAAGGAAGGCACTCTTAAAAATTACTTCAAGGATCCTGTCTTTGATTCAAGGCTTGCTGCAAAAAGCGGATCGATAACCAGAGTCAGAAGCTTCGCAGGATACTTTTCTACTTTAACAGGCCGGGAAATGGCTTTTTGTATTCTGGTTAACGATTACAATGGAGACTCCAGGAGAATAATTGCCGGTATTGAAGAAATCATAAAGGAAACTATATTGTACAGATAATATTACGTTTAATATTTATATAACAATCGGCTATGTATAATAAAAATCAAATAGTGCTTGAACCGGAGCAAAGCGGAGCTCGACGAAGTCAAAATCAATAAAAGCATGTTATTGATTCCAGACACTCATATGATATTAAAATACAGATTAATTCAAAAACAGGTTATTCAGTTTATGAATAAGACAGTAGTTATAAGAAAGTGCAGTGAATACGATTCAAATAAAATATATGATACTATTTCGGATATTTACACTGTTAGTGGAGGCCCTGACGTCAACGGTAAAAAGGTTCTGTTAAAACCCAATATTCTCATTGATGATTATCCTGAAAAATGCATCAGCACTCATCCTGTAGTGGTTGAAGCCATGATCATGTATCTGCAGTCGAAAGGAGCCTTAGTATATATTGGTGATTCTCCAGGAGTTCATAAAAGAGGATTCCTGGCTTTAAAGTCAGGTATTAATGAGGTTTGTAAAAAAACTGGAGCAGTCTGGGTAGATTTTTTAAAGAATTCTTCAGTAACAAAATTACCTAAGGGAACCATAAGAACAGCCTCTTTTACAAATGAAGCCGATATTATCATCTCATTACCGAAATTAAAGAATCATGAACTTGTATATTTTACAGGTGCTATAAAGAACACTCTTGGTCTTGTCCCCGGATTCATAAAAGCCAGGCAGCATGGGCTTTATCACGGAAGAAACAGTTTCAGCTCTTTTCTGGTTGACCTTTGTGAAGCCATTACTCCCTCTTTTTTCCTGATGGATGGGATAACAGCGATGGAGGGAAGTGGTCCGGCTCAGGGCACCCCTGTAAAAACTGAATTACTACTGGGATCCACAAATCCGCTTGCTCTTGATATAATAGCCTGTTCAGTTACAGGATATGATCCTTTGTTTATTCCTACCAACACAATAGCTTTATCAAGGGGAAAATGGCTCCGGTCGCCTGATGAAATTATTTATGACGGACCTGATTTAAGCACGATCATAAAGAAAGATTTTAAAAAAATTCCGGTTTCAGGTAAAAGGGATATTGCTGTTAAGTTCGTTATAAGCAGGTTGAAATCGATACGAAAACTTCAGAGAAGGCCGGTCTTCCTGCACGATAAATGTACAGGTTGTAATGATTGTATTAAAATCTGCCCCCAGAATGCAATTACATTGCATCCTACAAAGAAAAACCGGGTCGTATTAATTGATAAAAAATGCATCAGGTGTTTTTGCTGCAGTGAAGTATGCCAGTACAATGCCATTGATGTAAGGAGAAAATTTTTTGGAGCATAGTAACCTTAACTAATCAGGCATCAATCCTTGCATATTTTGCATGTGATTCAATGAATTCCCTGCGGGGAGGAACTTCATCTCCCATCAGCATAGAAAAAATATGATCAGCTTCAGCAGCGCTTTCGATAGTTACTTGCCGCAGAGTTCTTGTTTCGGGATTCATGGTTGTATGCCAGAGCTGTTCTGCATTCATTTCTCCCAGCCCTTTGTATCTCTGGATAGTCACTGATGATTCCTTACCCTGGCCTATTTCTTCTATAGCGATCACCCGTTCCTCTTCTGACCAGCAGTAGCGTTCTGTTTTGCCTTTCTTTATAAGGTAAAGTGGAGGTGTAGCTATAAACAGGTTCCCACCGCTGATGAGATCCTGCATATACCTGAAGAAGAATGTCATAATAAGTGTTGTAATATGGGAACCATCCACATCGGCGTCAGTCATAATTATTATCTTGTGGTAGCGCAAACCGGAAATATCAAGAGCTTTACTGTCTTCATCTGTTCCAATGTTAACACCCAGGGCAGTAAAAATATTCTTTATCTCCTCGCTTTCATATATTCTGTGATGCATTGCCTTTTCAACATTAAGAATTTTTCCTCTAAGCGGTAATATTGCCTGAAACCGGCGGTCGCGTCCTTGTTTGGCAGTTCCTCCTGCCGAATCACCCTCAACGAGATAGATCTCACAATTGGCAGGGTCTCTGTCTGCACAGTCAGCCAGTTTTCCGGGCAGACCAGAACCGGAAAACTCATTTTTGCGCTGAACAAGTTCCCTGGCTTTACGGGCAGCATGCCGTGCAGTTGCAGCCAGAATTACCTTCTGGACGATCACCTTTGCATCTTTGGGATTCTCTTCGAGATAGTTTGTCAGCATGATACTGACAGCCTGATCCACAGCACCAATAACTTCGGAGTTACCCAGTTTGGTTTTTGTTTGTCCCTCAAACTGAGGTTCGGCAACTTTCACTGAAATAATTGCTGTCAGACCTTCCCGGAAGTCATCACCATTGATATCAAATTTGAGCTTAGCCATTGCACCGGAGTCTTCAGCATACTTTTTTAATGTTCTTGTCAACCCCCTCCTGAATCCTGCCAGATGGGTTCCGCCTTCGATAGTATTAATATTATTCACATAAGAGTGAACATTCTCAACAAATGAGTTATTGTATTGCAGTGCTATTTCAACAGGAATATCTGTCTTATCATATGTTATATGAACCGGCACCTCTATAATGCGTTCTCTGTTGGCATCAAGATATTCTACGAACTCCTTAAGTCCAAGCTCTGAACAGAATTCCTCGTAACGAGGGTCTCCTCCGTTACCATTCTCAATAAGTTCTCTCATATCTTTGATGGTAAGGAGAATACCTTTGTTCAGAAATGCCAGTTCCCTCAGTCTTGCTGCAAGTATCTCAAAGTTATATTCAGTAGTCTGAAAAATAGTTGAATCCGGCTTAAAAGTGATAATAGTTCCGGATTTGGTTGTCGTTCCGATAACATCCACCTGAGTAACCGGTTTTCCTCTAAGGTATTCCTGCCTGAATACTTTTCCTTCCCTCATGATGACAGCCTCAAGCCGTTCCGAAAGTGCATTTACACATGAAACGCCAACCCCATGCAGCCCTCCGGATACCTTGTAAGAATCTTTGTCAAATTTACCGCCGGCATGAAGCAGAGTCATTACAACCTCCAGGGCCGATTTCTTCTCTTTCTCATGCCTCCCAGTCGGAATACCCCTTCCGTCATCCGTAACAGTAACAGAACCATCCTCATGAATCACAAGATCAATTCTCGAACAATATCCTGCAAGAGCCTCATCAATTGAATTATCAAGTACTTCATAAACAAGATGATGAAGTCCTTTTATAGCTGTATCACCAATATACATTGCAGGTCTTTTCCTGACAGCTTCAAGACCTTCCAGCACCTGAATTCTCTCTGCAGAGTACTCATTACGATCCTGCAATTTTTCCCCATTCTCACTCATTCCTGAATAATTATTTTATCCAACTTTCTGCTTTTTGTCTTCATCCTGAAATCAATTTTTCAGGACTTCTGTTCAGTGTTATAAACAACTGATTTAATGTATTTTAATTTCCGGCACAAATATACTGATTATTAGTGATTCATGTACCTGTTTAAAGTAAAATTAATGCACAATTTGCCATAAGAAATCAACAGCGGTAAAAGGCCAGTGAGTTTGAAAATCTGATACTCTTAAAACCTTGTAAATCAATTGTTAACAAAAAAACCCTTAACGTCTCATACCACGCACCCTCTACTCTCTTAAAGACTGTAAGTAAAACCCGCCATAAACAGATATCGATGAGATGGATAAAAAGCCCATTCGTAATACCTTTTTGTGGAGATGTTACTGAATTTAACCCATAATGAAAGTATCCTGGTATACCGGTATTCAGCCCTGAGATTGAGATTAAAATGAGGGGATTTCTCAATCACAGTTGGAGATAAGGTTAACCAGCCTGTAGGACTTTCACTGATCATGAATTTAGATTTGCCAAGGGCTGTCACTTCAACCCCTGCAATTATTTTATTCCTCAGATTATAATTGACTGCTACTCTGCCATCCCATGATGGCTTATTCCATGGGTATTCATTAGCTGAGAGGGTGTAGCTGTAATAATTCCCACTAGCATTATAAGTGAGCTTATCACCGATAGCTCCGTTGATTTCCCCATGAATATTAAGAAGCTCTGCATCGTCCTCAAGAGGTATAAAATAGTTACCTCTTTCCACTCTTGATGCTGTGTCAGGAAATACTATGTTGGAATATAAAATCAGGTCATTTATCATGGAATATGATACTGACAGATGGTAATTGCCACCTAATCCATTGTTACCGCGCAGACCTGCTGAAACAACAAGTGAATGGTCAGTATTAGGAAGTGTAAATAAACTGCCATCAGGTATAATAAAAGGATTTTGTATAATCGCCCTTTCGGGTTCATTCTTTTCAAGTTTACCGCTCAAAGCAGTATAGAAAGTGATATACTCCGGTACCACACTGAAACCAAAATTTATGTCAGGGTAGATATGCAGTCTGGGAGAATCTGTCAGGTTTTTTTCAACTGTGGTCAGAGCACCAAGTTTAATATTATATTGTTCCGTGCTTTTCTTAATAAAAGGATTTAATGAAACAATATACTTGGGCTCAGTCATAATAGAATCCGAAAGTTTGTAATAATCGAAGTCTAAACCGGACCCTACATAAAATCCCCTGACAATTTTAGCCATCGTACCGCTAAATCCGGCATGATTTTGGAAAAGTGATGGTGAATTTTGAAAAAAATTATAAAACAGCTCAAAATCATAAGACAAATCCGCAGAATCAAGGTTAAGAGAGGCTAAGGATGATTTTACACCTATATTATTGTAAACCAATTTTATATCTTTCTTTGAAGGATCATATCCTGTTATTTCAGGTTTGTAACCGTAAGCATATCTTGTATTCTGGAGGAAATTTACTGAACCACCAAGAACACTTCTTCTGAAGAATTTCTTTCCAAACAGAGATGCTTCATTATCCATAATACCTGCAAAAACCCTTTCCTTGTTCTGAAGCAGAATTTTTCCGTTCGAGGAGTAATGTCTTCCGTAAAAACCTGCCGTACCTTTTTTCGACCGCTCATTTGTAATGCTTATCTCAGCCAGAGGAGTGAAAAAGTTGCCTATACCGATCTTAACGTAGCTTTTATAAAGCTTGGGTAGAGGATCAGGTAACAAAGTAGCAGATCTGATCGGTCTTATTGTATAGACGGGGGAAAATTTACTCGGCCTGATGTCGTAGTTAATTACAAGGTTAACTTTCGTAGTATCATTCATATTCGGAAGAAAGCTCCTTTTTCTGACAGCAGGCAGAGAAGGTTTATATGGATTGTATAAAGTAATCTCTCTCTTAAGTTCTTCATCCTCCCTGCTAACCTGCGCTTTCAGAGGAATCATCATTAAATTCAACAAAACAATTATTATCAGACTTTTCTTTATCATATTATCTTGAATTCTAATACATTGATCCTTTTTTTAAGCTTCATTATTTTACCGTCATACCGGTAATTTATCAGTTTATTTTACATTATCGAGTGAAGCAAGTTTTGATTTTACTTCATCAAGTATCCCGTCATTATCGATTGTATAATACTCATTAAGACTTTGAAGAGTTGCCCTCGCCTGCAGGATATCTCCCTTTTTAATGCTGATGTCTGAGAGAAGAAGGAACATTCTTGCCATCCAGTACTGATGAGGAGTGTTCTGATCGATAAATTCCAGAATTATCTTTTCAGATTCGTTAATCATCTCTTTTTTGTAAAGTAATTCGGCTACCCTGAATTTCGATTCAGCACCTTCAATACTTGTTACCTCAGTAGCGACATTTCTGAAATCTGCAAGTGCACTGTCGAACTCATTAAGGCTATAGTGGGCTTTTCCACTCATAAATATGGCTTCCCTGGTCAGCTCTTCCGGAACATTCGCCGCAATCCTGATCTTATTTGCCGCTTTAATTGTTCCCTGAGCATCTCCAGCCTGGTATGCTGATCTGAGCTGCCCCTTAAGTGCAGTAAGCTTATTTCCGGGAATGACAGCTGTATTTTCAAGTTTTTCATAATAATTAAGTGCCTGATTATACTCTTCTTTTTCGTATAATATTGATGCAGCGTTCATTAACGATTGCTCCATAAATTGATTATTTGGCACTATGATTATCTCCTGATAAAGCTTGAGGGCTTCTTCGCTGTTACCTTCTGAATAGAGGCATTCAGCAAGGTAGAACTGAACATTAAGTCTGAAAAAACCATTTCTGAACTCATTAAGGTAATTCCTGAACACTTCTGTGGCCCTGTCGCATCTCCCTGCCATATAAAGATTTTCGCCTGATATATAAAGAAGCGAATCCTTTTCAGCGAGGTTGATATCACCAAAACTGTCAAGTGTTTTAACATAATCAAAGTAGGATTCAACATCATTCATATCGACATAAGCGTTTCGCAAACCTGTCAGTGCATAGCGTGCTTCGGGTGTCGATCTGTAATTCTCAATCACCTTTTTATACTGCATAACAGCTTTTTGATTGTCACCCTGATTATAATAAAGCAACCCAAGCTGCACTATCGCTCTTGGAACAAAGGGGCTTGACTGGTAATTTGAGATAACAGTATTAAAATCAGCTTCAGCTCTTCTGTAATCTTCCAGTACCTGATAAGCTCTACCGCGTTCAAAAATTGCATTCGAGACATATGGGGATGAAGGATACCTGGCCACAAGCGATGTAAGAATCTCTGCTTTACCTTTCTCATCGTTCATAAGACCAAGTGAAAAACCTTTCTGGTACATTGCATAATCTGCATCCACTTTACCATATTCAATTACCTTATCGTAATAACTTATTGCCATAGGGTAATTTGTTGTGATGTAGTAGCAATCGGCAATTCTGCATTTAGCATCAGCCAGCACTTCAGGCTTCACATCAGTAACCCCTGATTCGAAAGTCTTGAAATGGATGAGGGCGTTTGAATAATCCTGCATGTTAAAGAAAGTATATCCAAGATTATATCTTATCAGTTTGAATTCATCTAAGCGGCTCGAGCCCGGTATGCCCATAAACTCTTCATAATCTTCCCTTACAAGGTCATACTCTCCCAGACGATATCTGGCTTCACCTCTCCAGAAAATTGATCTTGCCCTTATTTCCCTGTTATACCTCTGATATTCAAGCGATTTTTCGAACATATCAATAGAAGATACTATTTCCATATTATTATAAAGTTCCAGTCCCCTGAAAAATGCCACTCTCTGGTAGGCTTCCTCTATCCTGTTATTTTTATTCTGTATTTTTTCAAGAGCTGCCAGTGCCGCTTTGTAGTTTTTTATTTGCATAAAAGTGGCAACGAGATAGTTATAAGCTTCTTCGATTTTATCTGATCCCGGATACAGGTCGATATATTCCTGAAATGCTGCAATAGCTTCGCCAAACGGGGAATATGAGATTTCATAGGTCATTTTTGCATAACTTAATAACGCTTCCTCTTTGATATTTTTATCATAATCCATTTTTGAAGCTTCCCCGAAAGCAAACTGTGACCGCTTTTTATCTCCTTTCTGCAGGTAACAATCACCGAGGATAAACCATATGTTCTGGCTGAGTATATCGTTTCTCGCTCCCGTTTCCAGAAACACCTTTATGGCCTTGTCGAGCTCACCAGTTTTGTAATAACAATAACCAAGTTGAAACTTATCTTCTCTTGAACTTGCTTTTGCACCGGCCGAATAGTCTTCAAGATATGGTAATGCATCCTTATAGTTATCTTTATTATAATAAGCATCACCTATAAACCGATAAAGTTCCACAGCTCTCTCTTTAGGAGCCGATTTAATCAGGTTTGGAGCTATGGCAAGTATTCCGTCATAGTCTTTTTGGAGGTACAGGATCTGGACAATGTAAAATGGTACTATAGGACCAAAAGT
>Ga0315544_1000915_pt1 | contig 24932 bp, 19 predicted proteins | sample SalMarSW160130MG_2_FD_202543 | JGI IMG/M metagenome (GOLD analysis project Ga0315544, IMG submission 202543) | Salt marsh sediment microbial communities from the Plum Island Ecosystem LTER, Massachusetts, United States - Salt Marsh Sediment SW1601-130 ... | reverse complement strand
AAAGAACCGGAGAACAAAAACTACGAAGACCCTTATCATAATCTTAGTTTGGTACAGCAAAAGGACTTTGGTGAATACACAAACAGACGCGAAGAATTATTGAAAATGCGAAAAGCCAATATGTATAACAGTGTTGAAGCCTGGATGACAAAAAAATGGTTGACAGAGTTTAAGATCAGAAATACCAGTATAAATTTTATAAAAAAAGAAGAGATAAATTTTGGCAAAACCAGTATTTGTTTCCCCGGAACACTTTTTCATGGTATTGAATATGCGAAGACCGGTTGGGTTGAACCGGTAATAGTAAAAAGAGGGAAAAAGAAAGTATTATTTTCTTCGGATATCATGGGGCCAAACATCGAAGATTACGCGCAATGGATAATAAATGAGAATCCTAACGTAATAATCCTTGATGGTCCTTCAACATACCTTTTGGGCTATATGTTCAATCGGGTCAATTTGGATAGGTGTATAGAAAACGTTTCAAGAATCCTGAGAGAGGCTGATTTCGAGATCATGATTTACGATCATCATTTACTCAGAGAAAGAAAATTCAGAGAACATATGGGAAACTTCTACGATACTGTTTATGAAAATAGCAAAAGAGTCGTGACAGGTGCCGAATGGTTCAATTTACCACCTCTTGTAGATTTAATTGGATGAATATTTCAGTTCAAGTTGAATATTTTTAAAAGAAATAGATATAACAATAAAAAATAAAGGAGGAAAATAATGTTAAATATAATATTGATAGCTTTCATTATTGGCATAGTAGGTTTTGTAATAACTGCTTACAATGGATTTATAAAATTGAAGAATCTTTGTGCTAATGCATGGAGCGATGTCGACGTTCAATTGAAAAGAAGATATGACCTCATTCCTAATCTTGTTAACGCTGTTAAAGGTTACGCGAAACACGAAAAACAATTATTCGAAAACGTCACAAAAGCAAGAGCAGAAGCAACTACGGCAAAAACTCCCGGGGAGCAGTCAAAAGCCGAAAATATGTTAACCGGAGCTCTTCGTCAGCTCTTCGCGGTTGCGGAGAATTATCCCGAACTAAAAGCAAATACAAATTTTCTTGATTTACAGAACAATCTATCTCAAATCGAAGGCGATATTCAGAATTCGAGAAGGTATTATAATGCTGTTGTGAGAGATAATAATATCAAAGTCGAATCTTTCCCTTCTAATATAATCGCAACTACTTTTGGTTTCAAAAAACGCGAATTTTTTGAAATGGCGGAAGGGGAGAGGGCTGTACCAAAAGTTGAGTTTTAATAATGATATTTCTAATTTTAAGCTTATATATACAACTATTCGATAGCGAAATACAGTTAAATTATAATGGTTCTTTAGATGTTAAAGAAGAAATAACCGTAAATTTTGACGGCGGCTACCATCACGGAATCTATCGAGATATTCCCCTTGAATTGCGTGGTAAAACAGGAAACTATTCACTCGGATTCAAAGTACATGAAGTCTTAATGGATGGAAAGAGTGTACAGGTAAAGAAAAGCAGAAAGCGTTATGGGGGAGGAACAGATTTAAGGCTCCGCGTAGGAGACCCCGATAGAACAATTAGCGGAATTCACGTATATACAATAGAATATTCTGCCGTCCTGGGAGCTAGATATTTTGAAGAATGGGATGAATTGTACTGGAACGTAACCGGGAATGGATGGGAGGACAGAATCGATTCTTCACATTGTACGGTAATATTTCCATCCACAATACAACTATCGAACGAAGACATCAAGCTATTCGTTGGCTTACAGGGTTCGGATAAAACTACCGAAGACTACACCTTAAGCAGCAATTCCCTTTCTTTTGGCACTGGCACACTATACCCCGGATACGGAGCCACTGTTGACATAAGATTCCCAAAAGGCTTCCTAATTGAACCTCCTTTATCAGCAACGCTCTCACTTAAGCTCAAAAGCTTTTTAGGGCCCATATTAGTCCTTCTATTGCCCCTATCCACCTTTATTTTCTTATTTAGACGTTGGTACAGGGAAGGCAAAGACCTGCCCATAGGAACAATTACAGTTAAGTACACCCCCCCCAAAGACTTAACAGCAGCTGAAGCCGGAACAATTCTTGACCAGAGGGTAGATTCGGTTGATATAACGTCTATCTTGTTTGATCTTGCGCGGTTGGGGTACTTATCCATAGAGGAAATAGAGTCAAAGAAATTACTGTTTCTGAAAACTAAGGATTATAAGATCAAAATATTGAAAGACATGGAGTTAGGTGAAGAAAAACATTTAAGAGAATTTTTGCGTGGGCTACGGAAGAAAGGGGGGAAGGAATTTCTGATTTCTGACTTAAAGGGCGAGTTTTACAAATACGTTAAAGATGTCACGGAAGAGATATATAAATCCGTAAAGAAAAAGAAATATTTCTACGGAAATCCGGACACGAAACGAAAGGTATACATTGGTTTTGGTGTAGCAGCCTTATTCATAGGTTTTCAAACTACAATATTCTCGCTTGCTGCTGGCTCATTTCTTATTTCAGGTGTTACCGGCGGTATTGCCCTGAGCGGTTTAATAACACTCATATTTGCCCCTCTTATGCCTAAGCGAACATACAAGGGGAGAGAAGTGTTAACGGATATCCTTGGTTTTAAAGAATTTCTCATCAGGGTGGAGAAAGAAAGGTTAAAAAGGATGCTCGAGCAAAATCCTACGATATTTTTTGACTTTCTATCTTACGCAATAGCCTTAGGTGTTGTTAACCAGTGGGCGCAGCGCTTCAGCGGGCTTGAAATCGAGCAACCCGGCTGGTATAGTGCTTACGGCTTACACGGACCCATTATGGCAAGCCATATTACGGGATCAATAGGTGACTCAATTGGTGCATTTTCAGCTGTTACAAGCCCACCGAGAGGTAGCTCCAGCGGATTTTCCGGCGGTGGCGGCGGTGGGTTCTCCGGCGGCGGCGGTGGAGGCGGTGGAGGCGGCGGCTGGTGAAGTCCGCAATTCCTAACCACGAGATTCCACACGATTAGCACAAGATTACCCAACATCCCCAAATATTAATGATTTGTTTAAAGCTAAGAGCAAATTTAGGCTAACTCCTTACAAATAAAAAATTTAAGCCCCAAAACTGACCTTAAATTTTTTATTATAACAATGTCTGATAAGATATATTATGTAAACTTATATTTTACTGGGGTAATATTGTCGGAAATACTGACTTATTGAAGAGAAGTTAGAAAGAATGGCTTTTTACGGGAGTTTATGCGCGTAAACAACAAAATTGAGTTTGGCTTCTTCCCTGTTTGCGTATTTGTCTAAATCTACATTGAATTCATTGTAGCCTTGTAAAGGATAGTCTTCTGTGGATTTGTTTGAATCTCCAAGCGAATAGCCGTAAATTACTTTGATGTTTCTAAAGCCGGCATCGTGAAGCAGTTTTTCTATGTCTTCTCTTGAATAAAACCTTCTTGAAGTCTCAACCGTAGTAGCTTTACCGTCCTCGACAAAAACTAGAACCCTTTCCTCAAAATGTCCATCATAAGACCTTTTTTCCCGAAGCATAATTGATTTATTTTCTCCGAACTCAATTTTTCGCTCCGACCATACGTTATCCGATTCCGGATCCGAAAACAATATTGGGTAAAACAAATCAATGGTAATCAAAGAGTTGTTTTTCATAGATAAGTATATGTTTTTCAAGAACTTATCCGGTTTATCGATAATATAATTGAACGTATAATATGTTATAAAAACCTTATCGAAATTTCGTTTTAACGGTTCGTTGGCAAAGTCATGGTTCTCCAGGGTTAAGGTATTGTTATTTATGTACTTATCAAGTTTCATGCGGGCAGGAGCAAGCATTTCCTCTGAGATATCGACTCCTGTGATGTTGTTTAGGCCATTGTCTAGCAAGTACTTGATAACTCTTCCCGTACCACACCCTACTTCGAGGATCTTATCTTTTCTGTCGCAAAATGATTTATATAGATTTAAGTCGTCCTTAAAATCATTTACGTATGCGTCGTAATACTTTGAGAACTTGCTATAAGCTTTGACTGTATTATTCTCGCTCATTTTATTTAATTTTAATCATTAAGTTAAGAAAATCAATACCTGGATTAATATATTGGTTAATTAGTTGATTGGTAAATTGGTAAAAGGGAATGAAGCGAAAAATTGGATTGCTGTACCTGTCCCCTACTCTTTGATTTGAAAAATCAAGATACAAGACCTTGACATAATGTATAAGCAATTTAAATTTTAATGAAGTATGCATAGAAAATCAAAAAAGGGAAATCGAAAGTTTTTCCAAATGCACTTAAACATTAGCTGTGATTTAAAGAGACAATTATGGATGAAAAGAAATTCGATAAGGATTTAGAAAAACTATCGAGTCAAGAAACAATTAAGAGAAATCTCATTAGAAGTTCACTATTCTTAACAGCATTTGAGCTTTTGAAATTCGCTGTAGAAAAGAGATTAAAAAACTTTTTTTGTGTAGGTCAACCAATGGATAAAAACTTCGAATATAAAAATAGTCAAGAGTACATAAAACAAATTTTAAATAGACGGATTCCAGAATTAAACAATAATAGGAACGTTTATTACTCATCCTCACTCTGGTTGAAGGAGAACGGTGCGATTACGCAAGATGATGTAGAAGAATTGCAAAAAATAATATTACACAGGAACAAAATTGCTCATGAACTTCCAACCCTTTTGATTGATAGTGACCACGAAATAAATCTCGAACTATTCGAGTCAATTAGAAGATTGCTTACGAAAATTGAACAATGGTGGATTGTCGAATTTGAGATGCAAGTAAACCCAGAATATAACAACGTTGATTACGATAGTTTAGACATGAATGAAATTAATAGTGGCAATATGATTTTATTAAATCACCTAATAGAAATGATAAAAGACGAGTTTAAAAAAACCACAGCTAACATTGGATATAAAACATAGGACGAACAGTGGTCTCTACAAGTTTTGGGATTCAAGTTCTGAGTTTCGAGTTAAAAAACAACAAAAAAATCAGTGTGTATCCGCCTGCCCTGTAGGGAGGAACAACCGTTCAGGGTGTCAATCTGTGGCCATTCTCTTTTTTAATATTTGTGCTATTCGTGTAATTTGTTGTTACTTACTTTAGTTAGTGCGTTAGTGTGTGGGTGCGTTGGTGGGTTTTAAAAAACACAATAAAAAAATTTAGTGTATTTTGTGCATTTAGTGGTTAAAAAATCCTTTTAAATCTGCGTTTATCTGCGTCCTATTACTCTTAAATCACTATATTCAACAGCCTATCCTTAACAAATATTATCTTCTTGGGTTCGCTTGTATCCAAAAAGCGGCTTACGTTCTTTAATTCTTTAGCCTTAGATAAAGCCTCTTCTTGTTCTATGCCCTTATTAGCCTCTATTCTTGCTCTCAATTTGCCGTTTATCTGTACGATCAAGGTATATTTCTCTTCCACTATGCCTTCGGGGTTAAATTGCGGCCAATCTTCGAGGAAAACGGATTCTTTTTCCCCGAATTTACTGTACATTTCCTCGGATATAAAAGGCGCAATGGGAGCAAGAAGCAAAAATAAGCGTCTTAAAGCGTAACCAGACAGCTTATCTTTTTTCTTATAGTCGGAAATGCTGTTCAAGAACTCCATTAAGGCTGCAATTGCAGTATTATAGCTGAATCGCTCAATATCTTCGGATACTTTCTTTGTTGTTTTTTCGGTTTCCCTGTAAAGAGCCTCTTCCCTATCGGAATCACTTAATTGTATATTATTTTTGTTGAGTTGTTCTATCCCGAGCTCGTAAAGCCTTGTTAAAAAACGCGTAGAACCTTTAATATTTTCTTCTTTCCAATCGATGTCACTGTCCGGAGGACCGAAAAAGAACATTGCAACTCGAGCCGCGTCTATTCCAACTTTAGCTATCAAATCCTCAGGATCTACAACATTACCCTTTGATTTGGACATAACATCACCCTTTTCGTCTCTAACCATACCCTGGTTAAAAAGACGTATAGCTGGTTCTTTAACGGGCGAATATCCAATTTTGTGCAAGAATTTAGTGAAAAAGCGAATATATATGAGGTGTCCAGTAGCATGCTCGGCTCCTCCTATATAAAGATCAATAGGAAGCCACTTTTCAGCCTCTTTTTTATCGAAAATCTCCTTATCGTTTTTAGGATCAAGATAACGAAAGTGATACCAGGCAGAATCGACAAAAGTATCGACTGTATCCGCATCCCTCTTTGCGTCTCCCCCACATTTCGGACACTTTACCTTTGCGAAATTTGGGTGATTCGCCAAAGGCGAACGAGCCTTTGGAATAAAATCAACTTCTTCCGGCGGCGGCAAAAGAACCGGTAAATCAGCTTCCGGAACCGGAACTTCTCCGCATTTATCACAATGAATCATAGGGATCGGAGCTCCCCAATAGCGCTGTCTGGAAATCAACCAATCATTCAAGCGATAGTTTATAGAACTACTACCAAGTCCTTTTTTAACAAGGTATTGAACTATTTTACTTAAAGCTTTATCTGAGGACATTCCATCGAATTCTCCGGAGTTTACCATAGTCCCTGCTTCGGTGTAGGCTGCGTCAGCAAGGGCGTTCTCCCCCCGTATTACTTCTTTTACAGGAAGATTGTATTTTCTGGCAAATTCATAGTCTCTCTGGTCGTGAGCGGGTACACACATAATAAGCCCTGTACCGTAGGAGCCAAGTACGAAATCGGCAACGTAAACGGGTAATTTATCACCCGTTAGCGGGTGAATCACTTTAAGCCCTGTATCCGCGCCAGTTTTCTCTCTGTCTTCTCTTGTTCGTTCTATATTGCTGAGAAGTAGTGAGTCATGGATATATTTCTTCACGTTTTTGTTAGTTTCGGCAATTTTCTCCGCTAACTTACTTTCTGGTGAAATACACATAAAAGTTACACCGAAAATTGTATCCGGTCTCGTCGTAAAAATATTGAACTCTTCACCGCTTTCTAAGCTAAACTTTATTTCCGCTCCTTCTCTCCTCCCTATCCAGTTTCTCTGCATTTCTTTGATATTTTCCGGCCAATATTCTAAACTCTCAATATCCTGATAAAGTTTTTCCGCAAAATCGGTAATGCGCACAAACCATTGTTTCAGTTTTCTTTTTTCTATTTCGGAATCACATCTCCAGCACATTCCGCTTTCGACCTGTTCGTTTGCCAGAACCGTCTTACAGCCCGGACACCAGTTCACATATGCCTCATCCCGGTATAAAAGGCCGTTTTTGTACAATTGAACAAGAAGCCATTGGGTCCATTTGTAATATTCGGGGTCCGATGTCGCAACTTCTCTTTCCCAATCATAGCTAAGTCCTAATTTTTTTATTGTATCTCTTGCGGTTTTCATATTGTTGTAAGTCCATTCCCTGGGATCCAGATTCTTTTTTATTGCTGCTTCTTCGGCTGGAAGTCCAAATGCATCCCACCCAAAGGGATGCAGTAAGTCCTTTTTTCTCATCTTTTCCCATCGCCATTTTAAATCTCCAAAGCAGTAATTTCTGAAATGACCCATATGTATATTACCGGAAGTATATGGCCACATTTCCATAATAAAATACTTATTTTTTGGGTTCTGGGGAGTATTGTAGGCTCCGGACTGTTCCCATTCCTTTCGCCATTTATTCTCTATTTTTTCAAAAGGATACATAATCGAATTGATTAAAAATGATATTTTGTTGTTAATTATTTATCTTTCAGCTTCTCGATCTTTTGCTCCAACTCCAAAAGTTCTCTTCTTCTTGATTCTATCTTACCTGAAAGATCTATTTCCTCTCTTCTTTTTGAAACTATACGCTGAGTTAGTTCTATCTCTTCTTTCTTTTGGGCATTCTTTTTGCTGTTTTCTCCCAACAAATCATCAAAAAGGAGAGATTCTTCAGATTCTTCTTCCCCAGCTAAAGGTCCCATTCCCGCTACTACCTCCGCCGGAATACTTTCTTTTTTCTTTTCAAGAACTTCAATTTCCATTGAAAGATCTTTTTGTGTTTTTTGTTTTTTGGCTACTGTTTCCATCACATCCGCTTTTGTTACCTCCAGATTCGCAATTTCTTCTTTTAACTGCTGTATCTTGTTCTCCAGTCCAGGTGTACCTTTAGCGGAAACTTTTTTTACAACTGTTGTTCCTCCTCCACTTCCCTTACTTAGAACCCCTCCGACAAAGAAGAAAATCAAAAAGGCAATGACTGAAGGCATTAGATGTTTTGGTCTAAATAAATTTTTAATCTTACCAATTATTCCCGACAGATAAGTATTTCTTTCCGGAGACGGTAATTTTATTAAAAAATGTATATCAGCCAATTCTTTTTCCTGATATTTAATAGGTATTGAAAAATAGAATCTATCCGATTCATTTTTATCTTTTTCTCGACTTACCCATCCGCCATTTTGCAATTTTTCACCGATTTTCGCATTGTCCGTATCCCAGATCACTGTTTCATTCTTTGCGAGAATTGTTAAATTAATAATATTTTCTTTTTTTGTCACCTTATCAACGAAATTTTTTATACCTAATCTGTCCCTATTGGCAACATAACTCCTAATATCATTGGAAGAGGAAAAAATAGAACCGTAATATTGCCATCCCGCGACAGTAAAATCCTTAGGATTTGGTTTGTTCTCGATTTCAAGGTATAAATATCCGCCTATTCTTCTATCATTTGAGATAATGTCAATTTTTACTATTGAAAGAGACTCGGAGTTCAAAACATTTTGACCCTTTCCGCTTTGTTTCCACCCTGTATATTTTGTTCCTTTTTGTTCCGTACCATTTGTCCAGAATATTGAATTATTTTCGTCAGTAATTATTATCTCAGGTTTATTGGGTATGCGTATGGGTTCCATTGTCTTCCACATAAACATAGATACAAATAAATCATCTTTACTTAAGAAAGCTTGACCAATACTTTCTTCTAAAATGTTACCAAAAGAAATCCAACCATTGATTCCGTCTTTATATGTAAATGAAGCTGACCCTTCTGGAGTACTTTTTTTATCAGTAGAGGTTAAAGAAATAGTTATAAGCGAAACAAAAAAACCCAACAACCCAAAAATGAAACCCTTTTTGAACATTACTCCTCCTCAACTAATCAATACGATAAAAATAATAAGCTACGGCTCCGACAACCCCTAAAAATTTCGTAAAATCCCATACTTTTGATGAAAAAGATTGATTAACATAAACTAAATCACCCGATTCAAGCATAGGAGGGTTTTTAAGTTTTCCACTTAGATAAGCACTAACATCAAAATATGAAACTTCTTTTTCTTTGATCGCTCTAATAAGCTTTACATGCGAAAGATTAGATCTGGAAGAAGGACCTCCCGCAAATGATATCGCTTCTACAATATTCGTAGACGGAGTAACATAATAAATACCGGGACTTTTAACTTCCCCCCAAACTTGAATTCTTATCGAACCACCCTCAAACACGAATTGCGATTGTTGTGGTAGACTTATAATTAGAAACCCAATTAAAAGCATCATTATTGGATTATATTACAACGTTTTTCTTTATTGTCAAGTATTCTTTTTATTCCTTATCTTTCAAACATAACATTTGAATTTCGCTAATTTTAATAAGAAGAAAATTTTCTTCCTTTACTGCCCCATTCCTAAATTTTATAATTGCATCTGTCACAGGAAGAAAACCTGATTGTTTCGAGAGAGCCTGAAGTGAATCGGTAAGTCTCGCGTGAATTGGAATATGTACATCACCCGTTATCTTATAACGACTTGTATACAGATCCACCTTCTTTTTTTCTTTTTCGATTTTCATTGCCATTACATTTCCTCCTTTAGCAAACTATTTAATTCAAGCAGAAAAGCACTCATAATATCTTTTTCCTTTGCAGTAGCAACTTTTTCCCCTTTTTTGAATATAATTGCAGAACCTTTTCCTCCTGCAATTCCTATATCCGCTTCTTTTGCTTCTCCAGGCCCGTTCACAGAACATCCCATTACAGCGATAGTTATAGGTACCTCTATACATTTTGCTGCTTCTTCAATTTTATTTAATAAACCTTCAAGATCAAACTGCAATCTTCCGCAAGTTGGACAGGAAATTATTCTTGGTCCAATTTTTCTTATTTCAAGAGAAGAGAGAATGTTACGGGCTGCTTGCACCTCATTTGACGGATCTCCGGTAAGAGAGACTCGAATAGTATCTCCAATTCCTTCTTCCAGGAGAATACCAATACCTACGGCAGAGTATACTTCTCCCCTACCTCCGGTTGGGCCTGCTTCAGTGACTCCTATATGAAGCGGGTAATCATATTTATCTGAAAAGATTCGATTGGCTTCAATCATTGTTCTAACATCAGAAGATTTAATAGAAACCACAATAGATCCAAAATCCAATTCTTCAAGTATTTTTATCTCATCGGTTACCGATTCCACAAGAGCTTCGGGAGTTATCCCTCCAAACTTCTCTATGTATTCCTGCTTTAAGGAACCCGCATTTGCGCCTACTCTTATAGGTATATTTTTAACCTTGCAAATTTTGACAATTTCTTCGACTTTCCATCGATCACCTATATTTCCAGGGTTTATCCTTATCTTGTCCGCGCCTTGTTTAACCGATTCAATGGCAAGAGCATAATCGTAATGAATATCCGCAATTAAAGGAATACTTATGCTACTTTTTATTTTTTTTAAGTTCCTGGCAGCTTGTTTATCGGGAACGGCAACCCTTATAATCTCACAACCTTCGCTCTCCAATTTTCTAATTTGCTTGATTGTTTTCCTTTTGCTATGGGTATCGGTATTAGTCATAGATTGTATAGCAATTGGATTATTGCCTCCAATTTTAACGGAGCCGATCTTTACAACTTTAGTTTTTTTTCTGTTTTTGTATTTTTTCAATTATCTCCGCCTTTATTTTTTCTCTATTTTTAAAAATTTTCACCTGTGAAAGTCCCCTTATGAAAGTAATTTGCCTATCCGCATATTTTTTTGTTTCCTTTATTATTTCCTCTCTGGTCTCCTGCAGGCTTAGCCCGTTTTTATTCAATAAATATTTAGATACCTGCTCATACCCAATGGAGGTAAAAGAATGAAGAGAAGGCCTGTATCCTTTTTCAAGTAGATTTTTGACCTCTTCAACAAAACCCTCTTCAAACATTTTTGTAACTCTTACCTCAATCCTCTCCCGTAATTCCTTTTTAGTAATCAAAACAGAAAATAGATCTAGAGGTATTTTATTTTCATTTCCCTTTCTCCAGAATTCGGTTAATGTAATACCACTTGCCCTATAGACTTCCATTGCCCTTCCAAGCCGCTGTTTATCATTTGGATGAATTCTTTTGGCAGACTCAGCGTCAATTTTTTCCAATTCCTTATGTATCTTTAAAGAACCCTTTTTTTTCATCTCATCCCTTACATTATTACGTATTTTATTAGAAATTTCCGGTTCTTTAAACATACCTTCAATAAGGGACTTAATATAAAATATCGTACCGCCGCAAATTATTGGTATGTTTTTTCTTTTCCTTATCTCCCCCACTTTTCTTCTGCAATCACATAAGAATTCATAAGCCGAGTACCCCTCATCAGGTTCCTTTATATTTATTAAATGATGCGGAACGCATCTGACTTCTTCGGGAGTTACTTTAGCAGTCCCAATATTCATTCCTCTATAAATTTGTCTTGAATCAGCCGAAATTACTTCAATCGGAAAATATTCCACTAATTCAAGGCAGAGAGAAGTTTTTCCCGCAGCTGTCGGTCCTATTATTGTTATAACTTTCTTCATCGCAGCAGTTTCTTTTCGATATCGTTAAGAGACATCTCAAATAGAACCGGTCTGCCATGGGGACATCTAAAAGGTTTGTCTGTTGAAAATAAAAGGTTTACAAGATTTTCCATTTCTTCGATAGAGAGAGAATCTCCAGCTTTTATTGCAAGATGGCAACTTATTGATTTTAACAATCCGTCAATCGTGGTTTCCTTCTCCTGTGAAAGGTCTTCCAGTATCCCTCTAATTTTCTCTTCATTTATTTCTGTTATCACCGAAGGCACACCTTCCCACATAACGGTATTCCCGGAAAAAACCCTGAAAACGAATCCCAATCTTTTTAAGTCGTCCTTCAACTCTTCAAGTTTTAATATTTCAAGAGGAGTGTGATTCACCTGTATAGGAAATAATAAACTCTGCGTGTTAAAAGTCTCATTATTTTTAAAATTATCATAAAGAATTCTTTCGTGAGCCGCATGCTGGTCAATTACAACAAGCCCAGCATTTGTTTGAGCCACAATATAAGAATCGTGTAATTGCCAGAACTTACTTTTACTGTCACCCTCGAACAGGAAATCCTTCTGGAACGAGAAAAGGTCTCTTCTGTAATCGCTGTCAACGCCTATTGTTTCATTTAAAGTTCTTCTTAAAGTCGACATAACGGTCTCTTCTCTTTGAAATTTTACTTCCCTTTTTGTAGGATGAACGTTTACATCGACTATATCGGCAGGAATATCTATAAATATAATAAAAGATGGGTTCTCATCTGTGAACGGCGTATAAAAATCCTTTATTAATTTAAAAACCCTACCATCCCATACATTTCTTTTGTTGACAAATAAATAGTATTTTTTCTGTGAAGGTAGTTCTGGTCTCTGTATCCAACCACTAATTGTAATATTATTCTCTACATTTTTAAACTTAATAGGCAAAAGAGATGAAAGAAAGCTTTCATCCAGAATAGATAATATCCGATCACTCGACGTAGTGGAAGGAACATTGATGACTTTTTTCCCGTTATGAGTCAATACAAAAGAAATTTCAGGATAACATATACATTTGGGCAGAATTTCTCCGAGAATCTTTCTGAATTCAGCATTCGAAGAGTGTAAAAATTTCCTCCTTGCCGGATAATTATTAAACAAAAATTTTATTACAACGGATGTTCCCCTCTGCCTCTGCCTATTTTTCTCTTCTTTTATTTCTCCGTTAAAGACTTTTATATATCTACCCATATCACTATTTGAGGATTTAGAAAGTATCTCAACCTGAGAAACAGCACTAATCGAAGCCAGCGCTTCACCTCTAAACCCGAGGGAGTATATTAAATCAAGATCTTCCAAATCTTTTATCTTACTGGTAGAATATCTTTTTATAACCAGGCTAAGATCATCCGGATGAATTCCCATACCGTTATCTGAAACGCTTATAAGTCCCTTTCCCCCATCCTCAACGTCTATAGTAATCTGGGAGGACTGGGCATCTATCGCATTCTCAACCAACTCCTTAACACAGGAAAAAGGCCCTTCTACAACTTCTCCGGCTGCGATTTTGCTTTTTACCTTATCTGATAATTCTAAAATTCTTCTATCGGTTTCCATTATCCCTTAATAACGGCAAGGGGGACCATTCTAACTACCTTTTTCGAAATACCGGTAGCTGAAACAACCTCTACCACTTCATCAATATCCTTATACGCATCAGGAGCTTCTTCTCTGAGAGTTTTAATAGATTTTGACCTGACGTAGATCCCTTTTCCTTTAAGTTCGTTAGTAATATTTCTTCCTCCGGTTACGTTTATTGCTTTTTTTCTGGAAAGAAGCCTTCCTGCTCCGTGACAGGTGGATCCAAAAGTCTCTTCCATTGCTTTCCCGGTTCCGAGTAAAATATAAGAAGCTGTACCCATATCTCCAGGAATCAAAACGGGCTGTCCGAATTCCGCGTATTTTTTGGGAATATCCGGATGCTTTGGAGGAAATGCCCTTGTGGCACCTTTCCTATGAACACACAATTTCTTTGCCTTCCCGTCAACAATATGCTCTTCAACTTTCGCAATGTTATGTGCCACATCATAAACTAGATTCATACCAAGTGACTCCGCGGATTCTCCAAATACATCAGAAAAGTTTTTTCTTAGCCGGGATAAAATTATCTGCCGGTTTGCCCATGCAAAATTTGCCGCTGCCCTCATACAAGAAAGATAGTCCTGTCCTTCTTTAGAACCAAACGGAGCGTAAATAAGTTGTTCGTCAGGTATATCTATATCGAATTTCTTTTTAACACTTCTCAAGTTTTTAACCCAATCACTACAAACCTGATGCCCAAAACCTCTTGAGCCTGTATGAATCATTACAGTTACCAAGTCCAAGTCAAGTCCAAGTATATTTGCCGCTTTTTCATCGAAAATCTCCGAGACTTTTTGTATTTCAATAAAGTGATTTCCCGAACCAAGAGTCCCAAGTTGCTGTTTTCCACGTTCTAACGCCCTATTAGAAATAATTTCGGGATCTACTCCTTTCAGCTGACCATTTTCTTCTGTATATTCAAGGTCACGATCCCAACCAAAACCATTTTTTACAGCCCAGGATGAGCCCTCTTTAAGTACATTTTTTAGTGTAGAAAAAGAAACGTCAATATCACTCTTTGACCCCACCCCACACGGAATAGTTGAATACATTTTATTAGTAAGCAGCTCTTTCCTCCCATTTAGATCGGAACTTTTAAGGTTTGTTCTTATAACTCTGACACCACAATTTATATCGAAACCCACGCCTCCGGGTGAAATCACTCCATTTTCAGTATCCATTGCAGCTACTCCGCCAATCGGAAAGCCATAACCCCAGTGAATATCAGGCATCGCGAGTGAATATTTCTGTATCCCGGGCAAGTGCGCAACGTTACGAACCTGATTGATCGAATTATCTGTCTGCATAGCTTGAAAGATTTTATCGGAAGCATAAACAATTCCCGGAACTCTCATCTTTCCCTCTTTTTCAATTAACCACTTACAATCCCCTATCTTTTTCATCGTTTCCTAATATAGACTTTTTGTTCCTTATTTCAAGTGCCCCTCACCCCACAAAATTATTATCACACGGAGCCACAGAGTCCACAGAGAAAAAAATACTTTATTCTTTTTTAACTAAAATCTAAAACCGAAAACTTGAAACCTAATATTTTGCCACTGATTTTCACTGATCTCCCTTCTATCCCACCTTTTTTAGAACAATAAAATACTTTTTTTAATCCGCGTCCAATCAGTATAGAGAATGGCAAAAAAAAGGCAGGAACTCTTTGTTCCTGCCTCTGAGTATGTACGAAAAAACTAAGTATTGTAGTAGTTTACAATATGCAATCCTTTTCCTCTCCTGTCAAGTGTGCAACAAAAACAAAATGAACCCTTGACATCTCCCCCACTTTTAGGGTATATTATAAAATAAGGGGGCATTATGATTTTCAAACCAAGTTGGCTTAAAATAATTCCCAATCATTTGAGGCCAGAAAAGGAGGTGGTCAAAGGATTGGAGCAGTTAAGAGCTCAATTTAATATACCCCATAATCTTTTTGGTCTCCGGGTTTTAAGCTCGCCTTCGACTACTGTAAAAGCTCAAAGGTATAGTTATGAATATTTCAAAAAGAAAGCGCCCGGTTCTTCTGAGAGGGAATTGCTTCTAATGGTTCTTGAGGAAAGACTACAAACTCCACCAGTTACAAAGATGTCCAGGAAGGAAATAGATAAAGCTATGGAGAACATAAATTCATTTGAAGATTTATGTGATTATGTGATGGCTTTAGATGAAATGGAACCGGCAACTCCGGATCCTTTAGGAATTGGCAAACGAATAGATGAAATATTAAAGGAAGGATTAAACGCAAAACTTCTCGAGGCTGCAACTAAGGGCGATTTATCTACTGTAGAATCACTTATAGAAGAAGGGGCATATGTAGATGCTAGAGATGAAAAAGGTCTTACGCCTTTAATATGGGCATCGGCAAATAATCATGTTAATGTAGTTACTTTTTTAATAGAAAATGGTGCGGATGTTAATGTTAAGCATTCTTTTGGATCTACAGCTTTGATTTCCGCTACTATGAATGGCTGTTTTGAAGTTATAAAGATACTTATAACGAATGGAGCAGATGTCAATGCAAAAATTTGCAGTTCTGTAGATTTTCCAGATAAAATTTCTGGATTTTTCGAAGGTAGAACAGCGTTAATGGAGGCCTCTTTTTCGGGACACAGAGATACAGTAGACTTATTGATAGAAAAAGGTGCAGATATAAATGCTAAAGATGAAAGAGGAGAAACCGCTCTTCACCATTCTATTAGTTTCAAAACTTCACCTATCATTGTAAAGAAACTTTTGGAAAGTGGGGCAGGTGTCAATGTCCAAGATAATGATGGAAACCCTCCTCTTTTTAAGGCTTCACGATACGGTCCAGCTGAACTGGTAAAAATTTTGTTGGATTATGGAACTAACGTGAACCTCAAAGACAAATACGGCTATACTCCACTAATGGAAGCTTCCGGAGAGGGGTATGCAGAAATTGTAAAATTATTATTAGAAAGTGGAGCAGATATAAACGATATCAACATTCATGGTCAAAATGCTTTGGCGCTTACTCATCCTACAAGAGAAGGTTTATTAGTAAAGAAAACTTTCGATAAAGACTCACCCTATTTTCACCAAAAATATAAATACAAAGAAGTTAGAAAAATATTGCAAAAAGCTGGAGCGGTTAAAAACCCATTTATAAAGAGTAGAGTGACTTCTGAAAAATTACACACTAAAGGTTTATTCGCAGCAATTGAAGAATGCGATATTTCTCGAGTGAAAGAAATTATTAGAAATGGCGTAGATTTGAATGCAGAAAACGATAAAAATATTGGGCATAAGACCCCTTTAATGGATGCTTCAGAGAACGGAAACATAACGCTAATTAAGTTACTTTTAGAAAATGGGGCGAAAATAAATGCCCAGAATAAATTTGGTATGAGTGCATTACTTTGGGCTTCAGCAAAAGGTCAAGCTGATGCCGTGATATTTCTCATTAAAAAAGCAGCAACCATAAATGCTAAAAATACAATGGGTTGGAATGCTTTAATGTTAGCGGCAACAAGTGGTAATGTTAAAATTGTAAAAACCTTACTAGATAGTGGATTAGAAATTAACGAAGTTGATAATAGAGGATGGACTCCTTTGATAATAGCTTCGAAAGAAGGAAAAATAGACGTTGTAAAGTTTTTGGTTGACAAGAAAGCAGATTTCGATTTAAAAGATGATTTTGGTAAAACAGCCTTAATGTATGCATATGAAAATGGTCATTTCGAAGTTGTAGATTTTCTAAAAAGGGCGGGGGCAAGATATTTGGAGGTTGGGAGCTCTCTATATAATTACAAACAAAACGATAAAAGAAGAAAAGAATTATTAGATATATCCTTAATCATTTCCAGATCACTCCAAACTTCGCGGGAATTGTGGTTTGATATTTTAATCAAAACTTTTAAGGAAATTGCCTTAGTAGGTAAAGAAAAAATAAAAATTAAAAACACTATTCTAAAAGGAGACATTGAGTTGTGCGTAAAACAATTTCAGTTTTCGAATTCATGGGGCTTTATTAAAACTAAAGGATATATATCTGATTCGGAATCTGTGGATTTTTTACTATTCCTTGAGTCTAATATATTTGAGATTTACAGTGAAGAAGAAATAAAAAAGCAATCACTTAATCTTTTACGATATTCCAAGTTTGCAAGTGATTTTCATACATTTTGCAAACAGTTCTCAATGGATATTTCCAGATATATCACCGGAGAAGAAATCTATGGAAAATCAAAATTCATGCGAATATTAACACCATTTTTATTTTTTGAAACCCGAAAGGATATTGCAAGAGCATTTAGAGATGATGAAGGATATGAAGAAGTCCAGGAATTATGGGATTATACGCAAGAATTGCTCAAAAAAACAAAAGAACCAGATACATCATAGAATCTCAATAGGCTTTCCCCCTTGACATCTCCCCCACCTTCAGCATATACTATAATTACAGGAGGTTGAGATATGAATAAAAAACAATGGATAGTAGCGTTAATCATTTTTAGCTTACAAGTAACCTTAATATCATGCTCTAAAGAAACTACCGGTCCCGAAAATGGTACAGATACCAGAATCTACACTTTGAATCAGGATTCTACAGTCAGCGTAATAAACGGCAATACGAACGCAGCGATTACTACTATAGAACTCGAAAAGGATTGCTGGGAAATTAATGCGAATACAGAAACAAACCTAATTTATCTTACGGATTATTGGAATGGTAATCTTTACGTAATCGATGGCAACACTCTAACAGAAACCTTTATAGAAATAAAGCAGTATGGCGAATTCTCTGGAATTGGGATAAATTCCTCTACGAATCGAATATATCTAGCAGATAAGTATTCTTCAGAGGGTGCTGTTATTGTAGTTAATGGCACCAATAACTCTGTAATTGATTCTATAGAAGTTGGGGAACGACCTCTTGGGATAGATGTAAATTGCCTTACAAACCGAATTTATGTGACAAATAGTTACGACAATACAGTTAGCGTGATAAACGGCAATACGAACGCAATGATTACTACCATAGGAGTTGGAATAGAACCAAGAGATGTCGCTGTTAATCCAAACGCCAACCGCATATATGTTTTGAATGACTACGGAACTGCCAGCAGTGTTAGCGTAATCAATGGCAATAATAATTTATTAGCTGCGACTATAAATATTAATGGCGCTATAAACGGTATAGGCGTAAACCCAAACACTAACCGTATATATGTGACACACGGCGACAAAAATATAATAGTGATAAATGGCGATAACAATTCAATAGTGGATACTATAAAACTTGCTGATATATATAGGCCTGGAGATGTTGCTGTTAACCCAAATACCAACCGCATATATGTGACACATGGAGATATGAAGGATGTAATTATAATTGACGGCAATACCAACTCCGTGATTGACACTATAATAGTAGGACATACAACTACTAAAGTCGCCATAATCATAGGAGATTAGTTTAATAACCTCATTGAAAAAGCTCCCCCTAATATTTCTCTTATACTTTCTCTTTTTCACCACCCAACCAGTCATTCAACTAGAGCTCTCTACAACCCTAAAAAACTAATCGAACCACAAAGAACACAAAGATCACAAAGTATTTTGTTTTTAAGCCAACAGCTAAAGGCAAAGAGCTATGTTTAATAACAAATCACACTAATAACACAAATAAAAAAATGAAAAGTGGACTATCTGGAGGTGTAATAGTTATAAAATTTTATGTTGACAAAGATAGACTTTTTTACTATATTCCCTTCCAAAGGGGGGTCTATGATGGCAGATAAGAAAGCAGACCTGGCAGGGCCGGGCATAAGTACTTATGAACAAGTAGATAAAATTCTTCCTCACGACTATAAAGCATTATTAAGTCCTAAGAAAAGGATGAAAGCATTATACAAAATCAAAAACTTTATCGAGGAGAATCTTTGCAAAGAACTCAACCTTTTTATGGTTCAGGTTCCGCTCATCGTTACTAAAGAAAGCGGGCTCAATGACTACCTGGACCGGGACGGTTCACGCACGCCCGTTGACTTTCCATGCGGGCTCGGTCTTGAAAAAAGAATCGAGACTCAGGTGGTCCAGGCGGCTACAAAATGGAAACGGATGGCATTGAAGCAGTTCGATTGTGAAGTGGGCGAAGGTATCTGTACGGATATGAGAGCAGTCAGAAAGGATTATTTCCTCGACCATGACCATAGTGCCTATGTCGACCAGTGGGATTGGGAACGGGTTATCACTAAAGATATGCGTAATCTCGATTTTCTTAAAGGTATCGTCGAGAAAATATGGACAGTTATCTACGAAGCAGGTCAAATGGCAAAAAAAGACTTCCCCGAACTCAACACCGATAAATATCCGGATATACCAAAAGAGTTGAAATTTTTTCACGCGGAGGAAATCCTGGAACGCTTTCCTGACTTCACCCGCAAACAGCGAGAGACAAAAATGGTCGCGGAAGTGCATCCTGCGATCTTTATCATCGGTGTCGGGTATGTCCTTGCAGATGGTTATCCCCATGAGATGCGAGCGGCGGATTATGATGACTGGATCTCACCAACGATTAAAAAGAACGAAATGAAGTTCCATGGTCTCAACGGTGATATCCTGGTTTGGAATCCGGTTACCAAGCGTCGTCATGAACTTACATCGATGGGTATACGTGTGACTAAAGAGACTCTGGTGCAGCAGCTCAAAGAGTCCGGACAGGAACATTTCCTGGAGTTACCCTACCACCAGGCGATCCTCAATGATGAAATACCATTAAGTATCGGAGGCGGTATCGGTCAGTCACGAACATATATGTATCTGTTAAGGACCGCTCACATTGGCGAGGTGAGCACCACGGTATGGCCTGATGTCCTTAGGTCAATTTGTAAAAGAAAAAATATCCATATATTGGAATAAATATTGAGAAAACGGGATGTGAGAATAACAGGGTCAGCCCTTCTTTGATCGGACGCAGATAATCGCAGATTGACAGGATTTGTTTGTTGTTTTTTAGATTAGAAACCGACGACCAGTAACTATGTTCCTTAAATATTGCTACTGATTTTTACCGATATACACTGGTTTCTCTTCTATCCTACCTTTTTTAGAACAATAAAATACTTTTTTTAATTCGTATTCATCCGTGTAAATCTGTGGCAATATTTTGGGATTTTGGGTTTGGGATTTAGTTAAAACAAAAATATATTTCTTTCTTTGTGTTTCTCTGTGAGTTTTTTCTTTTTCTCTGCGTTCTCTGTGGTAAAAATAATTTTTTGGGGTGTTGGGTTGAGTTTTAAACAGCAAAAAATTTTGTGTAAATCTGTGGAATCTCGTGGTTCCTGTTTGGGTGGAGAGTGGCTTTGTGTTCTTTGTGGTTCAAAATTCCAGGTTGACAAAGATGGTATTTTAATTAGTATTTTAGTATGTATGTTACATTGAAAAACTTTAATTATACAGATAATAATGATTCTACTATTAGTATTAATATTTATGGGCTATGTTTGTCAACTATTCCAAAAAGGAGAGTAAGATTATGAAAAAAATGATTAAAAAGTTATCCTTCCCGGTTATTGGTTTATTTTCACTTATCTGGTTCTTAATTCGTGTTATTCCAAAACCAAGCCGTGCAAGTTATCCATGTATGAAGGTTGCGGCGCCACTTGCTTCATCCTTTGTTGTTTATCTATTGGGAATTACTTCTTCATTACTGGTATTTAAAAAAGCAAAACAATACCTATATAAATCTAAATATATTCTGTTTTCGATCTCACTATTGTTGGGTTCGGTTTTATTTATATCTACATTTTTAAAAACAGATGAAAAAGTATACGCAAACTTCCGGTCTTCTATTTTAGAAGGTCCGAATCAGCCAATGGGTGAAGGAAAAGGGATATATCCCGGTCGTGTGGTTTGGATTTACGATCCTGACGCGACAGATGAGACTTGTACCAATACATCGGGTGATTATGGTATCAGGAAGATAATACGATTCAATTAGTGTAAATACCATGTTATCTGACGCATTAGGAATGTTAACAGAACAAGAATCCGATTCCGCGGCATGGAACGCTGTATTTCATCATTATAATCAAACTCATGGGAGAGGAGATGTCGGCTACGCGTCTGGGGAGAAAATCGTTATCAAAATTAATTTAAATGCCGGTGTTTCTTACGGTAGTGACAAAATTGACACATCCCCTCAAATCGTCCTTGCCGTATTGAACCAATTAATAAATGTAGTAGGAGTCGCCGAGGGAGACATTAGTATTGGTGATCCCGGAAAAACACTTACGGATTTATACTGGGATAAATTACATTCTGTTTTCCCCGATGTTAAATACTGGGGAAACGGTAATGGTCGTACTTCAATAGAACAGTCGGATACTTTTGAAATATTTACCAGTGATGGTGAAGTACAAGATTACCTACCAAAATGTTACCTGGAAGCAGATTATATGATTAATATACCGGTATTCAAAAAACATCATAGAGCAGGTATTTCTCTTTCAAGTAAGAATCATTTCGGAACATTTGTACCATTTAACGGTGCCGCGGCTTGGCATTATAGTTTGCCCTCTACAGAGGGAGATGGAGTTGTCGATAACGGAGAATATGCAGTATATCGCTGTTTTGTGGATATTATGGGACACGAACATTTCGGTGGTAAAACGATTCTATATATATTTGATGCAATATGGAGTTCGACTAACTGGGCACATCCTCCGATTAAGTGGAGAATGGCGCCATTTAATAATGATTGGCCATCCTCGATATTCGTTTCCCAGGATCCGGTTGCCATAGAGTCTGTTGGTTTTGATTTTTTATATCAAGAATTTGATGAAGATCATCCAACCGAAGGTAACCCCACCGGTCAAGATAAAGGTCCTTTTCCCAGATATGCCGGTGTAGATGACTTCCTGCACCAGGCTGCCGATTCGGCAAACTGGACCGACAGCATTCCATATTATGACCCGGAAGGAGATGGAACTCAAATCCCCTGGAGTCTCGGTGTCCATGAACACTGGAATAATGCAACCCAAATGCAATATTCGCGAAATCTTGGCGAAGATAAAGGTATAGAATTAGTGTCTAACTATGATCCTTCCGGGATAAAAGAAGATGACGATCCATCAATTGCAATCAATGGCTTTGCCCTGTATAAGAATTATCCTAATCCTTTCAATTCAAGTACGACAATTCTATTTACTATTCCCTCTCCTGAATTTGTAACCCTTGAAATTTATAATTCTTCCGGTCAAAAGATCGAAACGCTGGTCGAAGAACAGCTAAGCAGAGGAAATTATAGAATCGAGTGGGACGCTAAAGATTTAGCCGGAGGTGTCTACTTCTATCGTCTTGAAGCCGGGGAACTCTTTAAAACCAACAAGTTTATTTTAATTAAATAAGAAGATAATATGCAGGAAATCAATGAAAACCAACATCAAGCTACAAAGATAGAAGAAAAATTGAAGGGAAAAAATGAAGTACACCACAGAGTTTGATGAAGTTAATAAAATTTGTATTATTAGTGTTAAGGGTAAGCTTCACCGCCCAGACGATTCCCTCGCAATACAAAAGCTTGTCCGTGACTATCATTATGAGAAAGGCTACTCTCGATTTTTGATAGATATGAGGCAAGCACAGATTATTGTTGGAACGACAGATACATTTTCGATAGGAACTATACCGGTTGATACAGACCAAAAAATGAAAGCGATACCACATAAGGTAGCTCTCGTTTATTCCAGGACTAACGTTAATGAAATATTTCTGGAAAACGTTGCTGTCAAAAGGGGATATAATCTAAAGGTCTTTACAAAGATTGATAAAGCAATTGAGTGGTTTAAAAAAGAATGACAAAAATTGATTTTTTACCTCAATTATAATGCAGGAGCAATTTTCAAATATAACAATGGAACATTACTTTCCGATTCTTGAAAAAGCAATTAAATAACTTTATAAGTAAAGACCTTGAAATTTAAAAAGGAAGGGAAGCTATGGGATTAATTAATGACAGGCGATTTTTTTTTGTTTTTACTTTGACATTATTAACCGGTTGTCAAACAAGCCTTCCGAGGCTTGTTAACGATGGTTATGGGGATTACGTGCTGGTTGGCGCCGGGGAATTCTTGATGGGTGATAATTTTGACGACTCATATACCGATGAGAAAGGTTTTTCACAGGAAAAACCTGTTCATCCCGTAAGACTTAATGCTTATTATATAGGCAAATATGAAGTGACAAACGGTGAATTTAAGGAATTTATGGATGACGGAGGATATACAAATCCTGAGTACTGGTCAGAGGAAGAAAAGGAAAGAGCGACCAGCGATATAGAAAAAGACCAGAGAAAGGATTCTCATCAAAATGTAATAGAACACAGTTACGGAAGGCAACCTGAATTTTGGAATGATTCCGTAGCCAGAGGCGGAGGAATACCGGGGAATGAGCACTTTCCTGTTGTAGGAGTTAATTTGCACGAAGCGAACGCTTACTGCAGGTGGCTTTCGGAAAAAACAAGAGAGACTTACAGACTTCCGACAGAGGCAGAATGGGAAAAGGCAGCCAGAGGAACAGACCAGAGAAGATATCCCTGGGGTAACAATATCGATAGCAGTTACGCTAATTACTATAAAAGCGGTGATCCGTATGAAAACGATTTATTATTTACCGGAGGTTTAACGCCTGCCGGATTTTATAATGGCGACACCCATGATGAATTTTCAACTCATAATAACTCGTCTCCTTACGGAGCTTATGATATGTCCGGAAATGTATGGGAATGGGTCAGTGACCGCTGGGATCCGCACTATTATTCAAGATCTCCAATCGATAATCCAAAGGGTCCGGAACCGGAGGACAGCATAGATTATCCCCGTAAACCTAAATACGGTGATTATATAGCCAGTATTAGAGGTGGTTTTTGGAGGGATAATCAGGGAAAAATGAATATGAGTTCTCTGCGAAGTTCATATCGGAGTATGATCTTTGGCGGTCCCCGAAGGCGACATATCGGAGTGGGATTTCGCTGTGTACGTGAAGTAAAAGAATAGCAGAGAACACTCGAGCAGACCTTAAACTTTGAGAATAGTGGTATTTTATGTTGACAAAAATAGATTTTCCAATAGAATTTAAACATGGAATTAATATTTAGAAGTAAAAACATTTACCGGTTTATTTTTGTACTTGCTTTGATTAATTGCCATAGAGAAAATATTAGCAATTCCATTGACAGGTATGCTTTAGTTAATCGCCACTTGCCTGTTTGCAATAATGCGGACTCACTCTCACCTTTCACCGTAGGTAATGGTGATTTTGCTTTTACTGTAGGTATTACGGGCTTGCAGACATTAACCGGTTTTTATGAAAAAGGCATTCCACTTACCACGCAATCCAACTGGGGTTGGCATACTTTTCCTAATGATAGCGGGTATCATGTAAGACAGACTTACCAATACTTTGATACATACGGACGTTCGGTGCCTTACGCCTCTATTATGGATTCAAAACCTGCAAAATATCTGAGAGGAAATCCTCATCGTTTACATTTGGGACGTATAGGTTTTAAGAAAGTAAAT
>Ga0315544_1000914_pt1 | contig 24940 bp, 20 predicted proteins | sample SalMarSW160130MG_2_FD_202543 | JGI IMG/M metagenome (GOLD analysis project Ga0315544, IMG submission 202543) | Salt marsh sediment microbial communities from the Plum Island Ecosystem LTER, Massachusetts, United States - Salt Marsh Sediment SW1601-130 ... | reverse complement strand
GGCCCCACAGAAGAACGCCTCTTAGAAGACAAATCGCTTAATCCTTATCCTTATGATAAGGCGTATCACGTATTCCGCGGTCGGGCCTCTTTCGTTGGTCCTAGAGAGTTCGGGGATGAAGTTTTAGGAGGTATCTACGGTTTTCGTGTAGTCATAGAGCTACCATAAAAGATTCAGAAAACCGAATTGATGTAAAAGGATAGAGAAGTTGGATTCTCCACTGTGGCAAGCAGATATTATTTTGATTGAAACAGATAAGTGTTGATATGAGGAGAAATAAGTTAATTTTTATATTTGCTTTATTAGGCCTGATTTTTTCGTTGGCTATAGGCCATCAGGAACAGCAAACAACAGTTACAGATATTGAGACAACCAATAAACAAGCTACAAAGTCAATCCAGCCCGCAGCAACAAGAAAAGTTTTGTTACCACCCGTTCCTGCGGCTGAGAATTTGCTGCCGAAGATTTCCTTTGAGAATACGGTTTGCGATTTGGGCGAAGTCGGCCAGGGCACGAAAAATACCTGCGAGTTTAAGTTCATAAATACCGGCCAGGGCCTGTTAAAGATAGAAAATATCAAACGAACCTGCGGCTGCACGGTGTTTAAACTCGATAAGAAAGAATATGCCCCCGGCGAAGCAGGTGTAATCACGGTAAGCTATAGTGCCGGCAGGTCTAAATACACTTGTATGCACTTTTGACTTCCTCGGCTATAATCTTCAGGCCCTTTGTGACAGTTTCCCTGTCACGTGAGTAATTTACGCGGATACATTCGTATTTGTGCTGCCATTTTTCCTTTAAGCCCGGGAAGAAATAGTGGCCAGGGACAACGAGCACGCCCCTATCTTTCAGACGTTGATAAAGCTCTGCGTTAGAAATGGGCAAACCTTCAAACCAGAGCCATAAGAAAAAAGCACCTTCCGGTTTGTGTATGTAAAAATCAATTCCATTAAGCTCATCCAACAATTGCTCCACGGCCTCGGCTGACTTTTTCTGATAGAAAGGTCTAATGACATCACGGCTTAACTCGATTATCTTTCCGCTACGAACCAAATCTGTTGCAATAGCTGCACCCATACTGCCCGGGGCAAGATTCACTACAGCATTTACCCGCGAAACCAGAGAGATAACTTCCTCATTTGCGATAACAATACCTGTTCGTGTTCCCGGCAGACCGAGCTTGGAAAGCGACATAATTACAATTGTGTTCTCGTTCCAAACGGGCTTGGCCTCGGTAAATATAATATTGGGAAATGGCGTGCCGTAAGCATTATCAATAATTAAGGGAATATTGTTTGCACCGGCAACTTCACTGATTTTTTCAATTTCAGAATCGGTTAATACATTTCCAGTTGGATTGGTAGGACGTGATACACAAATAGCCCCGATTTCTTTGCTGATAGTGAGCCGGTCGAATTTAATATGATATTTGAAGAAATGGTCATCGATATGAGTAATTTCCGGCTTGTTCGCCACAAACAAATTAGATGTCAAGCCGACGTCGCAATAACCGATATACTCCGGCGCAATTGGGAGAAGAATCTTTTTATTGGGGCCGTCCTCAAACTCTCCTGCAAATATGTTAAAAAGGATAAAAAAAGCAGATTGGCTGCCGTTTGTCAATGCGATGTTTCCCGGTTTAATTTTCCAGCCAAACTCTTTTGCCAGCAAAGAGGCAATCGCTTCAATAAAATCCTTATTGCCCTGTGAGGGGTCGTAATCACCAACGGCCCGTTCAAACTGCCGGCCGTCGGCAAGCATTTTCTGCAAACTCTCGCGAAAATACTGCTGAACTTCCGGTATATGAGCAGGATTTCCACCACCGAGCATCAAGACATCCTTACCCTGCGTAAGGGCATCGCCGAGGTCATCCATCAGCCGGCCTATGCCGGAGACAACAGCAATTCTCTTAGCAAACTTTGATAATTCAACCATCTCAAATATTTCATCCAAGTCAGTATGAAAGCAGAACCGGATACTCGTATTTATATATCCTCACAGGGGGTGTCAATTTATTTTTCTGCGGAGGCAATAAGAATTGACAGAATCTCAGGGAAGATGCTATATTATAATGAATGAGAATTAAGCGCCTGTAGCTCAATTGGATAGAGCGTCGGCCTACGGAGCCGAAAGTTGGGGGTTCGAATCCCTTCAGGCGTATTTCGGGGGACAGGAGAAACGAATCAAGGCACTCTCTTGTCGGTGAGTTTGCTCGGCTCATCAAGCATTAGAACTGTATCTACATCCGACCAAAATTCCTGCTGATTAATACGAAGAGCACGTTTGTGTCTTCTGTGGCCTTCGGCGGTAGTTTCACCAAGCTGGTTCCAGGCACATCCGTAAGGCAGGAAAATCAAAACGCAGAAAATAACGGCTAAAATCACTTTACATAAAGAAAAGCTCTTCATCATTCTTCCTTTTCTCAAAACCATCAAGCCGACTATAGTTATAAGACGGTTCTTCTATTATCGGTCGCCTGCACAAATACTCCCTGGACGGTCACAATGCACTCCTAACTATAAATCATTATAGCAACTTCAAACACCATTGTCAATATAAAAACGCCCCTGACCGCTTCATATTACTTAACAGGGCCGGAATCCGGCCCCACAGCAACCATCTATTAATAAAGCTTTTACCTCCGAAAATGCAAGAGGAACATCCAACCGCTGTGGGAAAAAAGCATTTCTTCTGAAATTACCCTAATTTTATGACGATAACCCTGGGGTATAAACGAACGTAATCTTTCACACTTTGGGGTGTAATGGAGTGTAAGGGTTAAAAAAATGTGAGAAATAAGTGCTTCTCATTCGCTTCTCGCGAATCAAGATAATGCACTGCAACCTGCAAATAATGCTGGAGAAAAACTGTGTTTTAAATGCGAAATTTTCACTTTATTGATTATCGGGCATTTATGGCTTCGCAAAAAAAATCTTTAGCAAAAAAGTTGACGTTTCTGCTAATATCATTGCTCGCACTTAGCCCTACCCCAAAGGTGTTCGCAGAGCAACCGGACCCTAACAGCAAAGATGATTTTTTCGAAATGTCCCTTGAAGAATTAATGGAGCTACCGGTTGTCGTTTCGGCCTCCCGTCAGACGCAAAAGATTACCGAATTATCGGTGCCTGTAAGTGTAATTACGGCTGAGGATATTCACTATAGCGGCATAACAACCATCCCGGAGATTTTGCAGTTTACCCCCGGCGTGGATGTGAGACGGTTCGACCGAAGTCGTTATGGTGTAGGAGTCCGTGGATTACTCAGTCGTATTTCCGACCGCACCCTGGTACTGATTAACGGTCGGGCTGCCAATGATTTTATCTTCGGAGCGCCCGATTGGTCTACTCTGCCGATTCTAATGGAGGATATCGAACGAATAGAAGTTGTTCGCGGCCCCAGCGGCGCCGCATGGGGCGCAAATGCCTGCACCGGTTTAATCAACATAATAACAAAAAAGCCGGAAGATATTCTTGGTTACTTCGGCTCGACAACCATCAATGAATTCGGAGACAGCTACACACACATTCGCTGGGCAAAAAAACGAGGAAAATGGAGCTGGCGTTTGTCTGCAGGGTATGAGGATATTGAAGACTCTGATGCCGCCGGTGCAGGAAAATATGAATCGGGCGTGCCTGCTGCTTTGAATTCTCTCATTGATTATAGCTCATATACCACACAGGATGTTATGCGGAACTGGCGATTCGATTCGGAAGCGACCTATAGGTATTCCGACCGGACGAAGTGGTCATTCGGTGCAGCACACTCATACTTTAAATCTGGAAGTAACGAATTTGTGGGATACTTCCCACAAAGCGATGACATGTCAAGTTTAACACGGACTTTCACGCGCATCGACCATAAGTTCAACGACAAAATCACAGCATATCTACAATGGTATGGGAAGTTCCTGGTCAGCCATTGGCCTAATAGCATAGCAAGATATAAGAACGATGAGCATCACCTTGAAGGGCAACTTAACTTCATACTTGCCGATAAACACAATATTTCTATAGGCGGTAATCTAAGTTTGCTTCGGGCCGATATCTCAAGAGGCAATAATGCAAATGAGTTAGTTTTCGCTGGAGAACCGTATTCAGAGCAGTGGGGAGGGTTGTTCCTCATCGACCGTTTTGAAGCAACCAAACGCCTGACATTAGAAGGACAGATACGAGGCGATTTACACAGTGAAACCGACGAAGACTGGTCAATGAGAGCTTCAGCCATATATGGTCTTGACGATGCAAAGGACCATACATTACGGTTCAGTGTCGCCAGAGCATTTCGTATGCCTGGGATTGCAATGCGGACAAATACTAAAAGTTCGGTTTTCGGTCTTTTTCAAATTCTGCCGATTCAAAAAGATTTGGGCAATGAGAAAGTATGGTCGTTTGAAACGGGTTACACCGGCAAATTAACCAAGGAGCTGACGTTCCGTGCTGATGGTTACTATCAGCGCTTTGAGGGTGTGCTTGGTGCAAGGAACGTCGTAACTATGTTCGGCGTAACCAACAGCACGTTTGATAATATAGACGGCGCAACGGCTTATGGAGCGGAGTGTGAATTGGCTTTTGAGAATAGCAAAGGCAAGCTCTCGGCGTGGTATGCCTATAACGGCTTTACTACAGACCAGTTCGAGCAAGGCATACGCGCTATGTGGCCTGCCAAACATAAAGCCGGTTTGACCGCTCGGCTGTTCCTTCCTGACGGATGGACGTTTAACGCAAATTACGCATACAACGATGTTATCGGTGCTTATAACAATATCCTCATTGGCGCACACGCTTTTAACCGGCTTGACCTAACTATAGCCAAAGAAATCGCCGATGGTAAGGGAGAAATTATGATTGGAGTCTCTGACCTACTATGTAAGACAAACAAGGCCATTACCGACGTAGGAGCTCTTACAGCTCACGAGACACCGGGGCGGATGTTCTTCGCCCGTGTGCAATTAAGATTCTAAATATAGGTGCAGGCATAAATAGTGTTTTTAAGAAATAAGCATCAAGAAATGAGAATAAGAGCTTACAACCTGACTATATTAGTTTTGGTCTTTTCTATAGCAGTAACTTCATCAATGGCCCAGGCTGATACCGCGCAAAGCCGAGAATATCAGATCAAGGCTGCGTTTTTGTATAACTTTATCAAGTTCGTGGACTGGCCGGAAGAAAAAACGGCTGATAGTAATGAGCCAATAACTATCGGGATTATTGGCAAGGACCCTTTCGGTGATGCATTTGAGCCCATTAAAAATAAGCCGGTTAAAGGAAAAAAGGTTATTGTAAGACGGTTTAAAAGTCTCGAAGAACTGAAAAAATCGGGTGAAGGGAATAAATCTGATAAGCACCCACAAATCGAAGCCATTAGAAAATGTCACTTGTTATTTATTTGTCGCTCGGATAAGAATAATCTTGAGGAAATAATAGATTTAGTGAAAGACTATAGCATTCTGACGGTTGCAGATACACAAGGCTTCCTCGAAGCTAATGGTATTATTAACTTTGTTATGGAGGAGAAAAAAGTCAGCTTTGAAGTCAACGTAACCGCCGCCAAGCGTGCCAAACTAAAAATCAGGTCTCAGCTTCTGAGGTTGGCAACAAGAATATTAGAGGAAAAAAATTCAGAGGGGAAAGATAGCTAATTATGTCTATTTTTCGAAACATGGCAATAAAGCATAAGCTGATATTCATTATAATGCTGTCCTGCATTACAGGGCTGGTGTTGGCAGGCGGTGCGCTTATCGTGTGGGAAAAAAGAGTGTTTTGTGATAACATGGTGAAAAATCTATCAACACAGGCCGAGATGACAGCAGAGAACTGTAAAGCAGCTCTTGCCTTTCAGGATGCCGAAGATGCAAAGAAAACATTACAAGCCCTTTATGTTGAACCATCCATTGTCCTCGGCTGTGTTTACGATAAAAACAATCAGCTTTTTGCAGCTTATTATCGTGATAATTATGATATAGAAATCCATCCGACTGAACTTCAGAAAGGCGGTTTCAGTATTAAGGATGGTTATTTAACTGTTTTCAAACCTATTGTTCTCGACGATGAAATAGTGGGGACGGTCTGCCTGCGCTCAGATATGAGTCCTATGTATGAGATGCTCAAGCGTAATATAAGCATAATTATTACTGTCCTTTTTGTTTCCTCCCTGGCAGCTTTTCTTGTGTCATCACGACTCCAGAAAGTTATTTCAGAACCGATTCTAAGTCTGGCCGAGGTCGCAAAAACTGTCTCGGAAATGAAAGACTATTCCACTCGTGCCATAAAGCACAGCAACGATGAGGTGGGTTTGCTTATCGATGCATTTAACGAAATGTTAAAGCAAATTCAGCATCGCGACCTGGAATTAGTTGACTCCAAGGAAAAACTTGAAGTGAGAGTCGAAGAACGCACGGCTGAGCTTACGACCGCCAACGAACAACTAACACGAGAAATTACCATACGCAAGAGGGTAGAAGAGCAGTTACGCAAAACCGAAGAGAAATACAGAATGCAGTTCGAGGGGGCATTGGATGCCATATTCATAGCCGATGCAGAGACGGGCATAATAGTCGACTGCAACCCCGCAGCAACAAGATTAGTTGAGCGGGAAAAATCAGAGCTGATTGGTCAACCACACACTACTCTCCATCCTTCAGAAGAAATCGAAGGAGGATTTAGCAAAACCTTCAAACATCATCTCGAAGACAAACAGGGTGAGGCACTGGAGACGCAGGTTATAACAAAAAATGGAGAGATAAAAGATGTTGCTATAAAAGCCAATCTACTCGAGGTTAGGGGCAAAAAACTACTGCAGGGTATATTTCGGGATATCACCGAGGGTAAAAAAGCAGAGAATCGTCAGTCTCAACTTCTTGAACAGTTGGAAAAAGTCAACGAGGAACTGAAAGAGTTTGCATACGTGGTATCTCATGACTTGAAGGCGCCGCTTCGCGGCATCAAAACCCTGGTTGACTGGATAACAAGCGATTATGTGGACAAGCTTGACGATGACGGCAAGGAACAAATGAATCTGCTCGTGAACCGTGTGGACCGTATGCACAACCTTATCGATGGTATCTTGCAGTATTCGAGGATCGGACGTGTCGCAGAGGAAAAGGTTAAAGTAAACTTCAATGAGCTTGTTTCAGATGTCATCGATATGCTTGCACCTCCGGAAAACATTACAATCACAATAGAAAATGAACTGCCTACGATTGAATGTGAACAAATCCGTATGATGCAGGTCTTTCAGAATCTTCTGAGTAACGCCGTGAAGTATATGGATAAATCAGAGGGTCAGATAAAAGTGGGCTGTATCGAAGATGACAGCTTCTGGAATTTCAGCGTATCCGACAACGGTCCCGGCATTGAGGACAAGTATTATGACAGAATTTTCCAGATGTTCCAGACATTGTCCCCTCGTGATGAGTTCGAGAGCACTGGAGTTGGTCTAACCGTGGTAAAGAAAATCGTGGAGTTATATGGTGGAAAAATATGGATTGAATCAAAGGTCGGCGAAGGAAGCACATTCTTCTTCGCACTGCCAAAACAAGAAACGGGGGTTAGAAATGAGAAACTCGAAACCAATATTATTAGTTGAAGATGATAGTATAGATGCAATGACCGTTAAAAGGTCGCTTAAAGACTTGAATGTGACAAATCCGCTGGTCCATAAAATTAACGGCGAAGAAGCATTAGAGTATTTAAGGGACGAAGGCAACGGCAGGCCGTGTGTTATCCTGCTGGACTTGAATATGCCCAAGATGAACGGCATTGAGCTTCTCAAAATCATAAAAAACGATGAGAAGCTAAAATGTATTCCCACCGTAGTCCTGACTACATCGCAGGAGCAACAGGATAAAATTGAGAGCTTTAAACTAAGTGTCGCCGGTTACATGGTCAAGAGCGTTGATTACAAAAAGTTTGTGGAAACTATCAGAACAATCAATCTTTACTGGACATTAAGTGAGTTACCGCCAAATGGAAATTGAGGACTAAGACCATGGAAAACAGAAAATACAAAATCTTGCTGATTGAAGACGATAAAATGGACCAACTGGCTTTCAAACAGTCAATGCAATCGCAAAAGCTTCCATACGATTGTACAGTAGTAGGTTCTGTTTCAGAGGCGAAAAACGCATTAAGTTCCGACAAATTTGATATTGTAATTTCCGATTACTCACTCGGCGACGGGACAGGATTTGACATTCTGGATTTGGTGAAAGATACACCTATCATACTCGTTACCGGAGCCGGCGATGAGGAAATAGCCATCAAGGCCTGGAAGACCGGCGCCTATGACTATCTTGTAAAGGACAACGAGCGAAACTATCTTAAAGCCATTCCAATAACAGTCGAAAACGCTATCAGGCATAAGGAGATAGAAGGGAAACTGTATCTGTTGTCAGGCGCCATTATGAGCACAGATGACAGTGTCTATATTACCGATATGGAAGACAAGATTATCTTTGTCAACAAGGCATTCCGCGAAACCTATGGATACTCAGAGGATGAAATCATTGGGCAATACAGCAATATCCTGTGGATAGGAAAACCGCAGGGTGACAATACAAGGAGTGTCTTCCAAACCAGGACTGTTGGAAGCACTTGGGAAGTCGGTTTTTATCATAAGCGTAAAAACGGCAGCATATTTCCGGTTTCCTTATCAAGGTCAATAATAAAAAACCCAAAAGGAAGTGAAGCTGCGGTCGTTGCGGTTGCCCATGACATTTCGGAACGAATTCTTATAGAAGACGAACTCAGAACCGAAAATCTCAAATTAGAGAGGGAAAATCAGCTAAAAAGTGAGTTGGCTATCACAGTCACAGAAGCATTGAAGGCGTCTTTTGAAAGTGGAGATACCAACAAAACCAAAAGAATAATCAACGACTTCCTTGATATTTCAAAAATCGAAGCAGGCAAATTGACGTTAGAGCGGCATCATTTTGATGTGCGCTCGGTAGTTTCGGAAGTAGTAGAAGCTACTTTCCCCCTCGCATCTGAGAAAAACATTGAGCTAAAAAGCTTTATGCCTGAATCAGAACTGACTGTCAATGCTGACCAAAACAGGATTATGAAGGTTTTAAACAATCTTGTTAAAAATGCAATAAAGTCCGTCTCTTCAGGGGGACATATTAATGTCCTGGCAAGAGAAGTTGACAATCAAATTCGATTAGAAGTCCAGGACGACGGCTCAGCTATCGACAGCAGTGAAATACACAAGATATTCAATCACTATACTATGATTAAAGAACAACTCTATAAACATCCACATGACACAGATATAATCCCACCGGAGAACAACAGCGACTTACTTATGCAGGCTCTTTCTTTGCCGATAGCAAAAGTGCTGGTGGAACTGCATGGTGGTCGTTTATGGATTGAAGCCAACCAGGAACAAGGAAACAAATTCTGCTTCGACCTGCCCAAACCAGCAGGTGTAAAAGAAGCCTCAATGACGGCAGCTTCAGCAAGCTCAAGATAGTTCTGTGGGATATAGTAAGGGGGAAGAAGGAAGCACTAAAACAGCAGTAATTTTGCTGAAGAAGGACCTAAGCAATCTGATAATGGGGTAGTTCTGGCTATAAGTTGCCAGATTACATATCAGAAAAAGCTGTATGGAAAGACAAATGGGGGTATTAACAAAAAAAACAAAATTCATCCATTCGGCAACCGCTTTTAGCCTTTGTTTTATTCAGTCACCACGGGCAAGCTAAAGGAAAATAATAAAGCACATTCTGCTTTACATTACCAAAGCAAGATATGGGGGTAAAAGATGCGAAACACGAGATCTATATTGCTCATCGAAGATGACCATGTAGATATAATGACGGTAGAGCGCGCATTTAGCGACCTTAAATTGGCAAACAGACTGGTTCAAGCAAATGGTGGAAACGAAGCTTTAGAGTATTTGAGAAATGAGGACAACGAAAAGCCCTGTTTAATCCTGCTGGATATGAATATGCCAAAGATGAACGGCATCGAATTTTTAAGAATCCTCAAATCAAATGAATCGCTGAAAGGAATACCTGTCATAACCCTGACCACTTCCAAAAAAACGCAGGATATAATTGAGAGCTTTAAGCTCGGTGTCGCCGGTTATATAGTCAAGCTCGTAGATTATAAAAAATTTGTGGAGGCGGTCAGAATAATCGACCTGTACTGGACATTAAGCGAATTACCAAATGAGTAATAGCTAACTCAAATAAATGATATGAAATATTGATAAAAATATATGGCAATTAAATCACAATCCCCCCAGCAATTTAGTTAACCAATCATTTCCAGGGTTGCTAAAGCAGCAAACTTGTCATCCGCAAGTTCAAAAACACCATCAAGGCCTGTTATCGTAAATATACCTTTTATTGCGGCTGCGGTTCCACAAAGAATAAGCCGTCTCCCGCATTCAACCAACGGCTCTCTTAATTTAAGCAATCTCGACAAGCTCGAAGAAGTAACCATATCCACACTGGAAAAATCAATTACTACATCACAGTCATTCTTATCACGCACCATTTCAACAACAGTTTCGAGTTCATCAGTAATTTCCGGCTCCTGAGGCAGGTCCACAAGAATGATATTGTCCGACCATTTTTGTATCCCCATTCTTCGTCTCCTTTTTCAACTCATTGCAGCACACAAATATATTAAATGTCGTATCGACATAAATATACACTGAATTGAGAAAAAAAGCAAGGGTCTATGTCTATTCTGTTAACAGCTTGCAGGTTATCGGAAGTCGACAGATCGGGCATGTTCTAACACCCAGCGGTTAATTAATTATCGGCAATTATGGGAACAATGTGACTTTATAAGTAAATACCATAGAGTCGCAAATGCCGGAAAATACAACACAAACCATTTATCTTCATCTCAACCTAATTTAACTTGTTAACAATTTTACGCTGCTTTGCTTGACATTAATGAATATCTGCATATAATGCCCTTTTTCATAAAAAAGATAAATCAAGCAAACAGGAATTTGAAAAGAGAGAAAAATATGAAAAAGGAAATTTCAATTATCATTGTATCTTTGATACTTACAGCCGGCCCTGGACAGGCCGAAGAGAATAAAAAGCTGGGCGTTACCTTTGATTTAAGTTATCACAGCAAATGGCTAAGCAAAGGCGCCGAAGCGTATGGACAACAGGGAGCTCTGTTTGAAACGATAGACCTCGACTTTTATGGCACCGGCTTTGGCGTCCAGGTTATCCACCGCAGTGCTACGGCGAGCGGTTACGTTGACAAGCAGAGATTCGATTACAGGCCTTATTACAAAAGTGTAATGTTTAAAGACAAAAGCTTTCAGACAAACTACATGCTCAGCACCGAATATGAGCACTATTACGGCCTGGACAGACACAAGGCTTACACAACGTGGGAATGGATAAATTCATTTTCCTGGCCTAATCTCCTGCCGAAAGGATTTACTCCCACTTATATTATGCATTACGAATATCCTGCATGTAGTAATGCTCGTTACACTTACCACTCTATGGAAGGATGGGTTCATCGTTTCATACTTGGCTACGATTTGAAAGTTCCTGAACTGCCAAATCCGCTCAAATTGACCTCGGAGGTCGCTTACACTGACGGACTTGGAAGGGCCCAGCACGACTGGTCATACGCCACTTTTGGCCTTTCCACGAAGTTTAATATTAATGAGAATATGACTTTCTCCCCTGGTATATATCAGCAGATTACTATGGATGATTCCGTCAGCAAACGCAAGGACATAACATACTGCATTCTTAGTATGAAATACAGATTCTAAGGAAAATTGTCCTTATCGGGTTGACTTAATAAAGCAACACTGGTATAATTCCTCGTTTAAGTAAAGATTAGAACTCGATAGATTTTAACCTCTTTATAAGGAAACACTTATGACAGAAGGAAAAAAAGCCATTGATTCCCTAATGACCGAAAACCGCACGTTTGCCCCACCGGCTGAAATCCAATCTAAAGCATACATCTCCAGCTTCGAACAGTATCAACAGATGTGGGAAAAGTCCATCAAGGACCCGGATGGTTTCTGGCTGGAGCAGGCAAAAGACATAACGTGGTTTAAAAAACCAACTAAAAGTCTTCGATACACGTGGGATACCAAAAACAGAAAAATTGAACACACCTGGTTTGAGGATGGCCAACTCAATGTCGCCTACAACTGCCTCGACCGTCATCTTGGAACACCAATCGCAAAAAAAACGGCAATAATCTGGCAGGGAGACACAGAAAATACCGTCAAAAAATATACTTATGAAGAACTTCACAAAGAAGTATGTAAATTTGCCAACGTCCTTAAATCAAAAGGCATAAAGAAAGGTGATCGGGTAGCTATATACCTGCCGATGGTTATCGAGCTTCCCGTAGCTATGCTCGCCTGTGCCCGTATTGGCGCAATTCATTCGGTTGTCTTTGGTGGTTTTAGCGCAGATTCGCTTAGAGACCGCATCAATGACTCCGATTGCAAAATGCTCATTACAAGCAACGTTTCGTTGCGCGCAGGAAAACATATACCACTCAAAAAGATTGCTGATGAAGCATTAAAAAGCACGCCCACGATTACAAATGTGATAGTCGCGAAAGTCGATGATGAGCCGTGTGATATGAAGGAAGGCAGAGACGTATGGTATCACGATGAGATGGTAAATGCGAGCGAACAATGTAAGGCCGAACCTATGAACGCTGAAGATATATTGTTCATCCTTTACACATCCGGCTCGACTGGCAAACCGAAAGGTGTCGTTCACATAACAGGTGGATACCTCGTAGATGTCGCTAATAGCCACAAGCTCATTTTTGACGTCCACGATAATGATATTTACTGGTGCACCGCTGACATTGGTTGGGTAACTGGACATAGTTACATCGTGTATGGTCCGCTCGCAAACGGAGCAACATCGTTGATGTTCGAAGGTGTTCCTACTTATCCCGATGCCGGGCGCTTCTGGCATATTTGTGACAAGTTTGGTGTTACCATTTTCTATACTGCTCCGACAGCTATTCGAGCTCTAATGCGTCAGGGCGAGGAGTGGCCTGCCAAGTACAAGCTGGATTCCTTGAGGATTCTTGGGACTGTTGGTGAGCCAATTAATCCTGAGGCCTGGATTTGGTATTATGAGAAAATCGGCCGTAACCGGTGCCCGATTGTGGATACCTGGTGGCAGACAGAAACCGGCGGAATCTTGATTACCCCCCTCCCCGGCGCACATACTCTAAAGCCAGGTAGTGCCAGCAGGCCTTTCTTTGGTGTGGACCCTGTTATCCTGAGAGACGATGGAACCCAGTGCAATGTCAACGAAGGCGGCAAGCTGTGCATACGTAAACCCTGGCCAGGTATGATGAAAACAATGTGGGGCGACCACGACCGATTCATCGATACGTATTTTACTATGTATGACAATATTTATTTTGCCGGTGATGGATGCCGTATTGACGAAGATGGCGACTACTGGCTTATGGGTAGAATCGACGATGTGGTCAACGTCTCAGGCCACCGCATCGGGACAGCTGAGGTCGAGAGCGCCCTGGTCAGCCACGAAAAGGTCGCGGAAGCTGCCGTCGCACCCATACCTCATGATATCAAGGGCCAGGCCCTATATGCCTTTGTTACACTTGTAAACGGCATAGAAGAAAGCGAGGAAATCAAAAAAGAGCTTATTATGCACGTTCGAAAGGAAATCGGCCCCATCGCAACTCCTGAAGCCATCCAGTTTGCTCCGGCACTTCCAAAGACACGCTCGGGAAAGATTATGCGGCGTATCCTGCGTAAAATAGCCGAGAAAAACACCGACAATCTCGGTGATATCACCACCCTTGCCGACCCAAGTGTAGTCGAAGCATTGATTAAAGGTCGCGGATAAAATTAAGATACGAATTAAATGAACAATATAGATAAGCCGAACGCACCTTTGTCCTGTCAAAATGAATAATTCAAAAGGAGCAGTATATGCAAACGCAATCCGAAGCAAATTTAACTGTCGTTAAGGACACGACCTCAAACCCGGCACCTTTGGGACTGATGGGCTTTGGTATGACCACGGTTTTGCTCAACCTTCATAATGCTGGCTTCTTTGCGCTGGGGTCAATGATAATTGCAATGGGGATTTTCTATGGCGGCATGGCTCAAGTCATTGCGGGGATTATGGAATGGAAAAAAGGTAACACCTTTGGGACGACTGCTTTTACATCCTACGGACTGTTTTGGTTAACGCTGGTTGGCCTAATCATCACTCCAAAGATAGGATTGGCCCAGCAAGCCGAAACCGCTGCTATGGTGGCCTACCTGTTTATATGGGGTCTTTTTACCGCCGTTATGTTTATTGGAACTCTGAAACTTAACAGAGCACTGCAGTTCGTATTTGCCTCGCTGGCCGTATTGTTTTTCCTCCTGGCGCTTGCTGACCATACAGGAAGCATCGCAATAAAGCATATCGCGGGCTACGAAGGAATTATTTGCGGCCTTTCGGCTATGTACACTGCCCTGGCTCAGGTCTTAAACGAACTGTTTGGCAGAACAGTACTCCCGCTGTGCCCTGTCAAGTAAAGGTCTTTTTGTCTCCCAATCCAATACTATGAAGCGGTCAAAGACCGTGAATTGGAAACACTTTTAATTTAATAGCATTTATTACTGCTTGAATTGCCGGTTCAACACTTTCTCGCTGCTGGCTGCTAATAACAAGAGTTCTATCTCTCAATCCGCCCTGCCAGTCAGTAGTTTGCAGCATAACACCACCAACAGCGGGACAGCTCGAATCGGCACCACACAACACACTCCAGGCAAGTGCCCAGGCCCGCACGGTATTATCAATATTATATCCTCCACCTCCAGCCATAAGAACGGGCTTATGAAAGCTCAAAAGATGCTCGATAATATCTGCATAAACATTGTTCGTAAGATGCAAGTGTGCAAGCGGGTCGCCTGCGAGCGCATCAGCCCCTGATTGAATGACGAATACGTCAGGTTTGAATGCACCGATTAACGGCAATGCAATAGCTTTAAATGCCTCCATATATGCATCATCATAAGTTCCAACAGGAAGCGGCACATTCACACAGTAGCCCTTTCCCAGGCCCTGACCTATCTCATCTGCAAAACCCGTCCCCGGAAACAGCACCCTCGGATTCTCATGAAACGATATGGTCAACACATCGCTGCGGTCATAAAATGCGTAAGCGACGCCGTCACCATAATGCACATCCACATCAAGATATAAAACCTTCTTACCGGCCTCGGCAAATACCATACAAGCAAGTGCTACATCATTGATATAGCAAAATCCGGATGCCCTTTCAGGCCCCGCGTGATGAAGTCCACCCGACGGATTAAAAGCCGCATCCACTTCATTCGACAGGATTAGTTTTGCACCAACCAATGTCCCGCCGGCCACCAGAACCGAATATTCATACATACCTTTGAAAACAGGACAATCTGATGTCCCAATACCCATACTAAGAGCATCACTATCCCATTTGTTATCGGAAGCTGTTTTTAATGCATGTAAATAACGGGCTGTGTGAAACTTCTTAAGCTCTACCCGCGTGGCTGATTTAGGCGGCACTTCTCTTATGCCCTCACCGGATAACAAACCCAGTGACTCGACAAGCTCTCTTACTTTTCGAGGCCGAATTGTATTGAAAGGATGTTCCGGCGGATAATGATATTTCTCCAGCTCCTTTGAATATATAAAAGCCGACTTTCTCATCATCAATGATTATGCCTGCTCTTTCTCTTTCGTCAGGTCGTATGTTATGCTGTATGCCTCGCCGTCATACTCGGTATTCACTTTATAACCGGAGTTATGAAATATTGCGAGCATCGGTTTATTATTCGGCAATACCTTCGCATAAAACCGTCTAACGCCCCGCTGCCTGGCAATCTGAGTGATATAATCCAGCATAAAAGTCCCCATTCCCTTTTGCTGCCATTCATCCTGCACAATAAAGGCAACCTCTGCGGCCTGGGTTTTGGGGTCAAGAAAATACTGAGCAATGGCTACTACTTGTTCTCCCGATGCGCTCGGAACAACTCCGACAATAGCCAGGTCGTTTTTATAATCAATATTTGCCAGCTGCTGAACATCTCTGTGCGGAAATGACCTGGTGCGGGTCATATATCTCTTTCGGACTGACTCATCGCTGAGAGAATACAGCATTTCAGACAGTTCCTGCTCATCGGTTGGCTTTATCGGCCTGAAAAATATCTCTGTTCCATCCTTTAAAGTCTCATACCGCTCCAATTCTTCCGGATAACTTACATTTTCCCACGCTAATTCTATCTGGTCCTCATATACATACTTTTGTGCTTTTGCCGCCTGGATAAGCTCATTCCTGAATTTTGGATGTGCGATATTTATCAGGTCCATCACCCTTTCTCTTATACTTTTACCATGCAGGTATGCTATCCCGTATTCTGTAACAACGTAATGGACATCGCCCCTGGTGGTTACTACTCCTGCACCTTCGGTAAGATGCGGCACAATTCTGCTAACTGTGCCGTCTTTTGCAGTTGAGGGCATTGCAATAATGGCTTTGCCACCCCTGCTTCGTGATGCACCGCGTATAAAATCCACCTGCCCGCCGATTCCACTGTAGAATTTATAGCCGAGAGAATCTGCGCAAACCTGGCCGGTCAAATCAATTTCCAGCCCGACATTAATAGCCACCATTTTCTCATGCTGACTGATAATATGCGGGTCATTAACGTATTCCGTAGGATAAAATTCAAAAAACGGATTATTGTCGATGTAATCGTATAATTTTTCTGAACCCATACAGAAGCTCGCCACCACTTTACCGTGGTTAAGAACCTTTTTTGCACAGGTAATCGCACCACATTCGACAAGGTCAATAATCCAGTCGCTGAACATCTCTGTATGAATGCCAAGGTCCTTTTTATACACGAGATATTCCGCCAAAGCCTGCGGAATGCGCCCTATGCCACATTCAATAGTACTGCCATCTTCGACAAGCCTTGCGATATTCTGGCCGATTCGGCGCAGCGTATCATCTGAATGAAATTCTGGAATCGCAATTATATCTTCATCGTAAGGGACCAGCATATCAATGCTGTTAACATGAACGAAACTATCTCCGAACGTTCGGGGCATACGACTATTTACCTGAGCTATTACATACTTGGCATTGGCAGCGGCGGATTTGACTATATCCACAGAAACACCGAGACTGCACAAGCCATTCACATCCGGAGGCGTCACGGATATCAGGGCTACATCAATTGGAATCCTTCCGCTTTCAAACTCATATGGAATTTCTGACAGAAATATCGGAGTATAGTCCCCTATTCCCTTTCCCAGGGAATCACGTACGTTCTCAGCGATGAAAAAACTGTTCATTTTAAACTTTTCGCGGAATTTCTCATCTACGTATGGGGCCGTGCCCATTGTCAGTAAATGCACAATATGGGCATCATAAATATGGCTGGAATATTCAACAAGTGCATTGACCAGATGCTGCGGCTGACCACAGCCGGTTCCTATAAATATACTATTGCCTGACTTTATTAACGTCATCGCCGATGCGGCGGTGCCAATTTTGCTGCTATGTTTCTGTTTCCAGTCGAATTCATGCATATTACTTCTCCAAGGTCATTCTTGCATCGACCGCGACGGGCGTAGTCCCTTCCGGGCCAACCATATAAGGATTAATATCCATTTCCCTAATCTGCGGAAACTCGGTAACCAACTGTGACAGCCGTTGAAGACCTTCGGCTATCGCATCCATGTCCACGCCTTTTTGGCCGCGCACGCCCTTGAGCATCTGATATGTCCGCGTATTTATAAGCATCTGTTTTGCTTCCCGGGCAGTCAATGGTGCAAGATAAAATGATACATCCTTCAGAACTTCGACCATTATCCCGCCCATTCCAAACATCATCAAAGGCCCAAAATGCGGGTCTTTATGCATGCCCAATATGACCTCTCTGCCCTTACAGCACATTTCCTGCACAAGGACACCGAGAATCTGCGCTTCCGGGCGTTTTTGAGGCACGCGATACATCATTAAGTCGAACGCATCCCTCACCTCATTTTCACCGGCCAGTCCCGTTTTTACTCCGCCAACATCGGATTTGTGCAGTATGTCCGGCGACCATATCTTCAATACAACCGGATACCCGAGCTGCTCAGCTATACTTGCTGCCTGCTCGGCTGTTGTAGCAACGGCACCTTTTGGTGTTACAAAACCATATGCCTCAAGTATCTCTTTCGATTCACTCTCACCGATTTCCAGAATGTCCTGACGCAAATGTCTTTCGATGATGTTTTCGACTTTACGTCGATTAACAGGGAAAAGCTTTACCACACGTTTCGGCCGATTGCGCCATCTTACATAATCAGTCACGGCCTTTATAGTCTCCACCGCACCTTTTGGGGAACCAATCTCAGGGATTCCACCCTCCCGCAAAACCTGCCTGCCTTTTGCAACTTTCTCAGAACCGAGAAAACAGGTAATAACAGGTTTTTTCGGTTTTAATTTTGACACTTTGACAATTGCCTCAGCAGTAGCTTTGGCTTCCGTCATCGCCTGAGGCGTTAAAAGTATAAGGACGGTATCAACATTCGGGTCATCAAGAACAACATCGAGTGCAAATTCGTAACGGTCGGCTAAGGCGTCCCCTAAAACATCAATAGGATTATGCAAATTAGCGGCAGGCGGCAACTTTTCAGCCAACTTTTTTATAGTCTCATTGGTTAGCTTTGAAAATACAAGACCTACATCTTCGACAGCATCAGCAGCTATAATGCCGGCACCGCCGGCATTTGTAATAACCGCAACATTAGGCCCTTTTGGAAGCGGCTGAAGAGCTATCGTCTGGGCGTAATTAAACTGCTGTCTTATTGAATCACATCGTATGATTCCCGCCCGTGCAAATGCGGATTCGTAAGCTATCTCACTTCCAGCCAAACTGCCTGTGTGTGATGAGGCCGCCCTGGCCCCTGCCTCGGTCCCTCCCGATTTCATCAAAAGTATGGGTTTATCGTGAGAAATCATCTCAACCTCTCTTACAAAGCTGCTTCCATCGGTGATACTTTCAAGATATCCCGCGATGACCCTGGTTTCAGGGTCACTTGCCAGCGCTTTTATGACATCCAGCTCATCAATATCTGCCTTATTGCCGATGCTGACGAGCTTGCTAAAACCAATATTATCCGCATTTGCCATATCAAGAATGGCAGCGAGTAATGCTCCCGACTGTGAAAGATAACCAATCGAACCTGCCGCCGGCAGGTCACCCCCAAAACTCGCATTTAGATTGTTTGCCGGCGCTATCACTCCCAGACAGTTAGGACCTATGACTCTTATGCCCGACTGCCTGGCGATTTGAACTATTCGGTCTTCAAGCTCTTTCCCTTCCTTGCCCGTCTCCCTGAAACCCGCAGTAATAATGATAACCGACTTGACTGCAACTTTCGCACAGTCCTGCATTACAGCAGGGACAACCTTTGCCGGCACAATAATTATCACAAGGTCGGGGGTTTCTCCTATCGATTTTAGGTCAGGGTAACATTTCAGTCCCTCGATAGCATCAGCATTAGGATTGACCGGGAATATCTTACCCTGATAACCGGCTGCAATCATATTTGTCAGGATTTCATAGCCGACCTTGTTTTTCTGACGAGAGGCACCTACAATCGCTACAGACTCAGGATTAAAAAAGCTCTTAAAAGCCATAGAAAACTAAAAACCCATACAAAATAAATACAATTCCCCAAAAGAAATAATTCTATTCTACTCTGTGTGTAAACGCAAGTCTTTTTGGCCTGTCAAAAGTGTGGACGCAAATAAAAATTTAAGCACCTAAAATGGCTAACAATATAAAACAGACAGCTATACCCTCTTGTTCCTATGCACTTATTTTCTCATTTCCGGTATATCCGGCTCGATATGAACAGTAATGTTGACCGGCCTGGCTATCTGCTCGTGCAGTGCAGCTTCAAGATTTTCTGATATTTCGTGTGCGGCGGCTACATTCAAATCCGGGTCAACAAGGATATGCAAATCAAGAAAAACCTCCCTTCCAACCGTTCGAGTCCGCAGCCGATGCCATTGTCGTATCCGACCATTGGCGTTTATTATGTTTTTTATATGCTCAATAGTTCTCTCATCTACTGCGCCCTCCGACAGCTCACGCAGGGAATCGCCAATTATCCTTACTCCCACCCACATAATCATCAGACCAACCGCAATAGCAGCTACCTGGTCGCCATGTCCGAATCCAAATTCGAGCGATATAAATCCTATCACAACAGCTACCGAACTTAAAGCATCACTACGATGATGCCAGGCATTGGCATAAAGCGCAGTGCTGTGAGATTGGATAGCGACTTTTTGCGTAACTCTGTAGAGCCATTCTTTAGAAGCTACCGAAACTATTGCAGCTATTAAAACTGCGAGCCGAGGCGTTGTAATTTCGTCTCGGGCTATGACTATAGTGGCATAATATATCATTGCCCCCCCCACGATAATCAAAACCAGCGCAATCAGCCCGGCCGAGAAGGTTTCCGCTCGCCCATGGCCGTATGGATGACCCTTGTCAGGCGCTTTCGAAGCCAGGCGCACACCAAGCAACACTGCTACATCAGTGGCTACATCCGAAAGAGAGTGAATCCCATCAGCAATCAATGCCAAAGAACCGGCAAAAAAGCCAATTACAATCTTGATTGCCGACAAAGAAATGTTAATTGCTGCGCCAAGATATGTAATCGATTTTATCTGCTTACCGACTGTTTTTAGTTTATCGTTGTCCATCAGTGTATAAATGCTTTTGTTCGCACGATATATTCTTGAGCAATTCGTTGGTCTTTTGCCTCAGCGATAATCCGCATAATGGGCTCAGTGTTACTGGCTCTGATGTGAAGCCAACCATCCTCAAAATCAAATCGACAGCCATCAATGGTATTAACTAATGCAGAAGCGAATTCGCTTTTTGCAGAATCCAAAATTTGCTGCATCTGCGATTGTTCAACGGTATATTTGTTCTTAATCATATAATATCTGCCAATTTCATTTACAAGCTGGCTTATTGTTTTACCCGTCTCAGCCATAAATTGAAGTATAAGAGCAATTCCAACAAGGCTATCGCGGACCGGACCGACACACAAATCAATCACTCCACCATTGCCTTCTCCGCCGATGATGCAATTATTCTTTATCATCGCTTCAGCAACATTTGCCTCACCAACAGCGGTTCGTATAACCTCTCCGCCAGACTCGGCGGCAATATCGTCAATCATCCTTGATGTGGAAAGATTCGTCGCTGCACAGCCGGTATCTTTGCTGAAGATATATTTAGCTGCCAGAGCAAGTGTATATTCTTCGCCAATACAGGTCCCATTTTCGTCAACAACTGCCAGCCGGTCTGCATCAGGGTCCTGGGCAAAGCCGATATCGGCTCTCTTTGTTTTAACCTCTTCGCAAAGACCCTTTAAGCTCTCAGTGTTAGGTTCAGGATTATGGGTGAATCGGCCGGTGGGCTCATCATTTATCGCAAAAACTTTGCACCCGAGTTCAGTAAGCAGCTTTTTCGTAATACGCCCCCCTGCCCCGTTGACACTATCAAGAACAACAGTAAATCTCTTTGCAACGATTGCTTCTTTATCAACTATTGCCAAAACCTTGGCGATGTGAACACCATCGGTCTGCTCATTACACGTCATCTTCCCGAAATTAACTGCATCTGTGAGAGCAAAACGCTTATCAAAAAAACACTGCTTAATTCTTTCTGCCGCATCCGGCGGCGGGGCAATACCATTACAAAGTAATAACTTTATGCCGTTGTATTGAGCCGGATTATGTGAGGCGGTAATAACCACCCCCCCACTACAGCCAAGCTCTCTGACCATAATGCCAACGCAGGGCGTGGTTACAATACCCAAATCAATAACATCGACCCCAACACTGCATAATCCTTCAGACAGCGCCAATTTGAGCATTCGACCGCTGGGGCGTGAATCCCGGCCTAAGCAGACAGATAACTTTTCCTTCGAAGTTTTATAACCTTCTTTCAAGAATGAACCGAAGGCCCGGCCATAATCAGCAGCGATGGAGGCAGTAAGGTTTTCACCGACAATGCCCCTCATCCCACTGACACTTATTATCAACTGCTCAGCCATATTAAAAATAGCATTTAAGACGCACACATCAAATAGCAATAGACCGGAACCAAATGTCGAAAATCAATCCAGCATACAGCCATAAATCTCATTTACGAATTCAAGTTTGCTAATCTCATCAATGACTTTCGCACCCGGTTCCTTGTCGAGACTGACGGCAAGTATGGCTTTTTGCTCAGCCGGTTTTTGCCCTACGCCCATTGTGCATATATTAATTTTATGCTTTCCGCAAACGGTTCCAACAGAACCGATAACACCCGGCCTATCATCATTGTAAATAACCAGAACCGCTCCCTGAGGCGTCATCTCGACATTGAATCCGTCTATTTCGATAATGCGCGGCAAGGTCCCACCGAAAACTGAGCCGGTTACGGTTCGCGTAACCTTATCGGTAATAACCTTTGCATTGAAGCTTGCAGCAACATCTTTGGCCTCTGTATTCTTCGTTTCATTGATGCTTATTCCTCGCTCCTTAGCCAGAACAGGAACATTTACAATATTTAAGGGCATATCAAAATGCCGCTGCAATAAACCAATTGCAAAGGCAAGAGTAATCGGCTCGACAGCCAATTCAGCGATTGAGCCGCGATACTGCACGTCAACACCCTTAATTTGCCCCTGCAGGGTTATGCTGACAAGTTTGCCGATTCGACGGGCAAGTTGAGCATATTGCTGGACAATTGGCGAAACTGCACCGGCGGCAGATGGGGCATTAAGGGCGTTCCTGACAGGTCCACCCTTGATGGCATCGACAAGAATCTGAGCGGCTTCGACCGCAACTTCTACCTGTGCTTCCTCAGTGCTTGCACCTAAATGCGGCGTAACAAGACAGTTTTCAAGTTCAGAAAACCTCTTATTTTCAGGAGGCTCTGTGGGGAAAACATCTAACGCAGCACCGGCAATGCGCTTTTCCGCAAGTGCATTGTAAAGTGCGTCCTCATCAATAATTCCGCCACGTGCACAGTTAATAAGCCGAACAGAAGGTTTCATTATTTCAATTTGTTCGGCCCCAATCATATTTAACGTCTGTGGGCTTTTAGGTACATGGACGCTTATATAGTCGGCCTCTTTAAAAATCCTCTTCAGGTTATCGCTTATTTCGATACCAATTTTTTCCGCATCAGGAGGAGCGGCAAGTGGGTCATAACCGATGATTTTCATATTGAAAGCTCTTGCCATTTTTGCCACAGCCATACCGATTCTGCCAAGCCCAATTATCCCAAGGACTTTATTATTTAGCTGGTTGCCCATATATTTTTTTCTGTCCCAGGCGCCGGATTTTAAACTGTTGCAGGCAGGAACGACATTTCGGCTCATTGCAAGTATCAAAGCCATTGTGTGCTCCGCAGCGCTGAGGGTATTGCCGCCTGGCGTGTTCATTACCAGAACCCCTTTCCTGGTAGCTTCAGGGACGTCAATATTATCAACACCGACTCCGGCCCGGGCAATTCCCTTTAGCTTGCCTGGATTGGCCAGGACTTTGGCAGTAACCTTTGTCCCGCTTCGGATGATTAGACCATCATACTCGCCAATAATCTGAGCAAGCTCATCCTCGCTTATACCCGTTTTAACGACCGGCTCAACGCCCTCTGTCGAATTAAGTAAATCAATACCTTCCTGTGCAAGTTTGTCCGTAATCAGAACTTTAATCATTGTCGAACTCCAAAAAACATATTCTTATTTTTATAACTGGTTACTTGCGGCCAAGGCTTGTGCCAATGTTACAGCCCAGCCGGCAGCAATAATCACTATCAAGGCCAGAATTATGTATCTTAGCTTAACTTCAGCAAAAAAACGCCTGATAAACTCAAAATATATCCCAAAAACGGCTGTAAATAAAGCTAAAAATGCTATCACAACCAGAATACAATACAACAGAGCACCGGCCGGCTGGATATAAAACGCCTCGATTATTCTGCCCTGGACAAAGGCAAATAACGCAGTTGTCATCCCACAGGTTGGGCACGGCAGGCCAAATCTCTGCTTGAAACCACAAGGCCTGAGCCACCAGCTTAAATCAATCTTGTCATTTACAGCCAATGCAAAAAGGCCAAATCCTGCGGCTATTGCCAGGAAAATAATACCGGCTAAAAACCGCTGCTGCCTCGTTGCACGGATAAAAAATTTATGTTTTCTATTTAACTGTTGGTTTAGCGTCATAATTAGATTAGAATAGAACAATGCTGTATTTCTGTCAAGAATAAGAGAACATACTTTACGAGATACGAAAATGGTGTTGGAAAATAGAGATTTGAGCATGATGCTGGAGACGGCCATCGTGGCTGCCCGACTGGCGGGCCAGCGGGCTATGGAGGAAATCAGCTTTATCAAGGCCTCGGTCAAAAATTCCACCGAATTAGTAACCCAGGCCGATGCCCGGTGCCAGCAGATAATTATCGACAGAATCAAGGAAACCTATCCCGATCACGGCTTCATCGCCGAAGAAGGCGAAAGTAGCACGGCCATCTTGGCCGTGCCTGCACGGGCTGGAAGACCGTGCTACAAGCAATCCCCACGGGGAGCAGAACACATCTGGTGGCTCATCGACCCGATAGATGGAACGAATAATTTTGCCCACAAGATGTTGTTCTTTACCGTCAGTATCGCGGCAATGTATAAAGGCGAGCCAATCGTTGGCGTCATTTTTGAGCCGGCTACGGAATCAATGTTCACCGCCGTCCAAGGCGGCGAGGCACAATTAAACGGCAGACGTATAACGGTAAGCGAAGAAAAAATGGACCAATTCTCAAGCGTTGGCCTGGACAGCCATTTCACTGACGCAATTCCACACTGGGCCTGCGAAATTATGAAAAGGACAAGATT
>Ga0315544_1000911_pt1 | contig 25073 bp, 19 predicted proteins | sample SalMarSW160130MG_2_FD_202543 | JGI IMG/M metagenome (GOLD analysis project Ga0315544, IMG submission 202543) | Salt marsh sediment microbial communities from the Plum Island Ecosystem LTER, Massachusetts, United States - Salt Marsh Sediment SW1601-130 ... | reverse complement strand
TTCCAAAGGCAAAAATTTTTTCCGCATTCAATTTTTTGATTGTCCGGTAGTGAGTATTTACAGCATCAATTCCCCGATGGAATGCAGCCGGAATAATTTGTCCCCGGTTAATACCGTCTTCGCCTAACTTTACGGGCAATTTGCTGCTGTGAAGTATCTGAAATGAATCCAGGCCGTTTTGTTCAGCAACAACAAGATTAAAGGTATTGGTACCCAGATCCAGAACCGCGACACGTAAAGCCATATAACATGTTATATGAATTGTATGAATAAGTAAAAATACGAATCTAATAAGGATATATAATACGTTTTTGTGGAAATTCTGCTTTAGAGTTTAAGGCGATATTTGTCAGTCTTTATATTTTAACCATTTTAATAATTCTCTGTATGTAACCTTTTTCCCATACATTAGAATACCGATCCGGTAAATTTTCCCTGCCAGCCAGGTGATTATCAGAAATGTTAATACCAGGATTGACATAGACAGGATAACTTCACTGACCGGAGGATTAAAAGGGATCCTCGCCATCATAACAACAGGAGATGTAAAAGGAATGAGTGAGAACCAGAAAACCAACTGGCCTTCCGGATTTGTAATGGCATTTATTAAAACAAACAGACTCAGAATCAGCGGTATGGTAACAGGAAGCATGAACTGCTGCGTGTCTGTTTCGCTGTCAACCGCTGATCCGATGGCAGCAAACATTGCACCATACAAAAGATAACCGAATATAAAATAGAAGAGAAAAATACCCAGGATGTATAAGTATTCACCAGCATGTATGAGGTCAAAAATATTTTCCAAACCATTTTCTGCAAAAGTCATGTTATCTGAATTTTCGACGGTTTCATTCATCAGATCGTTAGCTACCACTTCATGAGTTTGAGGAGATACAGGATTTCTGAGAAAGTTGGTTTGAACAAATTGATAAATGCCAACAGTTAAAATTACCCATGCAATAAACTGAGTCAAGGCAACAAGGGCAATGCCGGAAATTTTTCCCATCATAAGCTGAAATGGTCGTACAGAAGTAATGATTACTTCAATGATTCTGTTTGTTTTTTCTTCTACAACGCCACGCATAACCTGTGCGCCAAAGAAAAAAATAAAAAAGTAGATAAGAAATCCTGCTGCATATCCAATCCCACGCTTAAAATCCACCAATTTCTGTTCTTTGAATTCACCTTTATCGTATTTGTTCGTTTTCAGTTTTATATTGGGTTTGAGAGCATCAATTTCTTCAGGAGATAAATTAATACTTAGTAAATTTTTATCATAAATAAAGTTTTCAAGCGATTTCGTAATGTGGGATTCAATACCTATACTGGGTTGTTTTTTTACAAAAAGTTCAACTTCTCCGTTTTTCTGGCTTAGTATATTCTGGTGAATGACCAATATACCATAATAGTCGGTATGCTCAATTAAGTTTTCAATATCATCGTATTCAATAGTATTTAAATAATCAAATTTCAGGTTCTCATTCTCAGGAATAACATCCTTAAATTCAGATGATTCGGCTGAAACAGGCCGAAGATCATCACTGTATTCGGTTACACCTATTGTTTTAATACCACTGTCTTCAAGTTGAGTTAACCAAAACGGAAGGATCATAAATGCGGCAAAAAGCACCGGGCCAATAATGGTCATGATGATAAAAGATCTCTTTCTGACCCTTGTAATATATTCGCGTTTTATGATAAGTGAGATCTTATTCATGCTAAGTGTATTTCTTATTTTCACTCACTGCTTTTATGAAAACTTCATTCATGGTGGGAAGTACTTCCCTGAACGAATTTATTTTCACACTGCTGATGGCCAGCTTTAAAAATTCATTTCCCAGGCCGGAATCTGTAAGGTGGATCATTGCTCTTGATTTTCCTTCTTCCAGGGGTGTTAACTCCCTGAGTTCGTAACTGCCATTCAGTTTTTGCACAAGTTTTTCAGGATCGCCTTCAAATTCAAGTTCATAAATATTTGATTTGTAATTTGCCCTGATATCCGATACCCTGCCCTCAAGGATTGATTTTGACCTATCAATCAAAGTTATGTTATCGCATAACTCTTCGACCGAGGCCATATCGTGTGTCGAAAAAATGATTGTAGTCCCTCTCTCTCTCAGTTTAAGAACTTCGTTTTTGAGCATATTGGCATTTACAGGATCAAATCCTGAAAATGGTTCATCAAATATCAACAATTTGGGTTCATGCAAAACTGTAATAATAAAATGAACTTTTTGCGCCATACCTTTTGAAAGTTCCTCAACTTTTTTATTCCACCAGTCGATCATTTCAAATTTTGTAAACCAGTGTTTTAGTCGTTTCATGGCTTCACTTTTTGAGAGACCTTTAAGCTGAGAGAGATATAACGCTTGTTCTCCGACTTTCATCTTTTTATACAGACCACGTTCCTCGGGGAGATAACCCATGTGCAACAAATCATTATGAGTATATTCTTTACCCCTGAACATTAATTTTCCATTGTCCGGAGCTGTTATTTTGTTGATGATCCTGATTAAAGTCGTTTTGCCTGCACCATTAGGACCCAGCAAGCCATAGATACTTCCTTCAGGAACATGAATTGAGACATTATCAAGTGCATTATGTCCCGTAAAGCTTTTGGTGATATGTAAGGCTTCAAAAATGGACATGCTGAAAAGGTATATACTTAAATTTATTATTCAAAATAATTCCGGATTCTTTCAAAAAATCCTTTCTCGATTTTACGGAGATCGGGCTTGAAATTTGGAGAATCCTGAAATTTTTCGATCAGTTTTTGCTCTTCTTTAGTAAGATTTACCGGAACCCAGATATTGATGCTAACGAGAAGGTCTCCTTTGCCATATCCGTTTATATCAGGGATTCCTTTTCCACGCAAACGCAATATTTTTCCGGGTTGAGTTCCGGGTTCAATTCTGATTTTTGCTTTGCCTTCAATTGTAGGTATTTCGGTTGTTGATCCAACTGCTGCATCAGGGAAACTCAGGTAAAGATGATACAAAAGATCGTTGCCGTCTCGAATCAACTCGGGGTGTTTCTGTTCTTCTACCAGAACGATAAGATCACCATTAATACCTCCGCGCCTTGCTGCATTTCCTTTGCCCGATACATTCAATTGCATTCCCTCAGCCACACCTGCAGGAATATTTATTTTAATGATTTCCTGATCTTTAACAATGCCTTCTCCATGGCAGGTGGTACATCGGTCTTTGATAATTTTACCTTCCCCGTTACATGCAGGACAAGTTGATGATGTCTGCATTTGTCCTAAAAGGGTGTGTGTAATCCTGGTAACATGACCTGAGCCATGGCATGTATCACATGTTGAAAAGCCTGAACTTCCGCGGGCTCCCGTTCCCTGGCATGCAGTACAGGTAACATATTTATTTACTTTTATCTTTTTTTCGACGCCTTTAGCGATTTCTTCCAGGGTAAGAGTGACCTTTACCCTGAGGTTACTTCCCTTGTTTACTCTTCTTGAACTTCTGCTCCGACTGTTGCCAAAACCAAAGCCACCAAAACCACCAAAATCTCCGAAAATGTCGCCAAATTGATTAAAGATATCTTCAATGGTCATTCCGGCACCGGAAAAACCACCTCCGGCTGGTCCACTAACACCTGCATGTCCGAACTGATCATAACGTTGCCTTTTCTGCGGATCGCGCAATACCTCATAGGCTTCTGCTGCTTCCTTAAACTTCTCTTCAGCCTGTTTGTCGCCAGGGTTCTTATCAGGATGATATTTTAAAGCTTGCTTTCGGTATGCCTTCTTAATTTCATCAGCTGAAGCATTTTTTGAAACTTCCAATACTTCGTAATAATCTCTTTTTCCCATGAAATAGTTTTTTCAAAATATCATTCTCCAACCACAACTTTGGCATAGCGAACGACCTTTTCATTCAGAATATAGCCTTTTTCCAGTACATCCACTACTTTTCCTTTCAGTTCCTTTGATGGAGCAGGTATCTTTGTTACAGCTTCGTGATAATCGATATCAAACGGTTCATTCAAAGCTTTGATTTCAGTAAGTCCCTTTTGTTTGATGAAATCACTGAATTTATTGTATATCAGATGTATGCCTGATTTTAGTGCTTCAAGATCCTCCGATTTATCAATGGTAACAATGCCCCGCTCAAAATCATCAACAACCGTTAAAAGATCTTTTAACAGATCTTCATTGGCAAGTCGGAGGAGATCAGCCTTTTCTCTGAGTGTACGTTTCCTGTAATTGTCAAATTCGGCTGATAACCGCAAATATTTATCATGCCATTCTTTTACTTCCTGTGTTAAATTGTCAATTTTTTTTAACTTTTCTTCTGTCTTAATGTCTTTCTTTTCAGTTTTCTTCTCGGTGGAACTGCTTTTTCCCTTTTGTGTTGCAGCAGATTTCTTCTTTTCTGTGGTTTCTACTTTTACACCATTACCACTGACATTCACTGATTTCTTGCTCATGTTTTGTAATCGTTTTCAAATTAACTTCTGAATTCTTTGTCAATTCTTTTCAAAATGCCTGCCAATAAAGTTTAGCAGTCAAATTGACAGGTATTCTGAGCTATAGGTGTAATAATTATTTAACCTTAGTTCGACATAAAAATAAGGGAATCTTCCATAAATATGCAATGTCTTTGTGGCGCATACAGACTGAATTCTTCGAAATAACAAACAGAATGCGCCAAATTTTTCTCTTTATTATAACCCAGGGCGATGCCTGCCAGTCGGTTTACCTGCCGAAGGCATGGCAGGCTGGCCCTGGGCTAAATTATTTTTGCCTTACAGGCAAAATGATCACAAATTAAGGCTGAAAGCCTTTATGAATTGAAGCTCCGCGCAGCAGGCTGTCGCGGAACTATTCTCACGAGCATAGCGAGTAACCTTCGATCCCAAAAAAGGAATAGTACTTTTGTTTTATTTGTTTACCCGCATCAGGCTAGAGAGCTCGACGAAGTCAATGCCATAAAGGGGATTCAGCCTGGTGCAACGCACCAGGTTATAATGTATTTTCTTATTAATTGTCGCATCTGCCATGTTATTCAGAGGATTTAGCATTGTATGCGACAAAACCACAAGTACATTTTAACCTGCCCTATTCATAAATTTACAGTTTGATCTGTGCCAAAGCAGGTTATCCCGGTTTAGTTACACTTATTTTTTTTTGGATAATTAGTGTAACTTAATCGTAAACAGTTTGATAGATGAAATTTATAAATTAATGGGATTAAATAAATAGATAATACAAGTTAAATTACCTGACAATCGATATTTTAAATAGTTATAATTTATATCGAACTCACATTATTCAAGAAGCATATCCAACTTTTGTGCTAATTGCTCACCCCGCAGGTTCCATGCCAGAATAATTCCGTTTCCATCGATTAAAATATTGGAAGGTATTGAATTTATATTATATATTAATGTTGCTTCTGCATTCCATTCCTTTAAATCGCTTACATGATGTTCCCAGCTAAGTTTATCCTTCTCAATTGCATTTGTCCATGCCTGTTTTTCTCTGTCACATGAAACACTATAGATTGTAAATCCTTTACCTGTCTTAAATTTTTTGTCGCAATATTTCTTATAGATCGCTACAAGATTTGGATTTTCGATTCGACATGGCGCACACCACGATGCCCAAAAATCAATGAGTACTATTTTCCCGCGAAGAGATGACAAAGCGATCAATTCACCATCCGGGTTCTGATAGATCAATTCAGGGGCACGATTTCCGATTCTGAGTCCCTCAACAACCGTCAATTCGGCCTTTTTTGCTTTTTTGTTTGGGTTTGAGCAGGATATGAGTAAAATAATGCTTAGAAGTATGAAAAGAGATCTGTACATACAATTGTCAAATAAAGATTCAATTATCAATTCGCGTTATTTTTGCACCTATTGCATTTAATCTTCCATCAATATTCTGATATCCCCTGTCGATCTGTTCTATATTTTGTACCAGGCTTGTCCCTTCAGCAGAAAGCGCAGCCAATAAAAGAGCAACTCCGGCCCGGATATCGGGAGAAGTCATTGAAGTTGCTCGCAATCTCACACGATGATCAAGACCTATGACCGTAGCTCTATGAGGATCGCAGAGTATGATTTGAGCACCCATATCAATCAGTTTGTCAACAAAAAACAGACGACTTTCAAACATTTTCTGATGGATTAAAATGCTTCCTTTTGCCTGTGTTGCAACAACAAGGATAACACTAAGCAAATCAGGAGTGAGTCCCGGCCAGGGAGCATCGTCGATGGTCATGATTGAGCCGTCAATAAAGGTTTCAATTTCGTAATGGTTCTGCGATGGAATGAAAATGTCATCACCCTGCAGCTTAAAATCTATACCCAGTCTCTGAAACGATCTGGGTATGATACCAAGAGTCTCAAACTGAACATCCTTAATGGTAATTTCTGAACCGGTGAGAGCAGCCAACCCTATGAAACTGCCAATTTCAATCATATCCGGCAACAGGGTATGATGACATCCATGGAGTGTTTCCACACCTTCAATGGAAAGCAGGTTAGAACCAATTCCTGAGATGTCAGCACCCATTTTGTTAAGCATTTTGCAAAGTTGCTGGATGTATGGTTCACAGGCTGCATGGTATATTGTTGTTTTGCCCTTGGCCAGAACAGCTGTCATCACCAGGTTAGCAGTACCGGTAACAGAAGCCTCCTCCAATAGCATATATGCTCCTTTTAATTCTTTGGCTTTAACAGTATAATAGTCTTTTTTCTGATTGTAAATAAATTCAGCTCCAAGATCAATAAAGCCATTAAAATGAGTGTCAAGTCGTCGTCGTCCTATTTTATCTCCACCTGGTTTTGGAATATATCCCTTGCCAAAACGAGCCAGCAAAGGGCCTATTATCATTACAGAACCTCGGAGAGTTGCACTTTTTTTAGAAAAATCATCAGTAAGCAAATATTCAAGATCAACGTCTTCCGTTTTGAAGCTATATTTCGCAGAAGAAAGCTGATTGATCTGAACACCAAGATTTGACAGGAGAAGGATCAGATTTTTAATATCGAGAATATCCGGTATATTGTCAATTATGATTTCTTCATTTGTAAGCAGGGTTGCGCAAATAACCTGAAGCGCTTCATTTTTTGCCCCCTGTGGGATCAGGGTCCCTTTTAATTTGTGACCTCCATCAATTTGAAACGAACTCATGGATGACAAGAATTATTTTTTCCTGATATTTCGTTTGCTCCTTTTCTTTCCAATGATCTCACGGGTTTCATTCAGTTTGATATTTTCTGTATTGATACGGCCTTTGGATAACTTTTTTAAATCGTTTAGTATGACTTCATCATTGACTGTATCGCGATTCCAGGTGAGATACGATTTTTTCATGTGATTGGCAACAACATTTACCAATCTTTCTTTTTCAGTTTCATCCTGCATATCACAAACTGCATCAATCATAAGTTCAAGGGATTTTCCATAATGACGGTATTTGATGTCATGCGTCCCATATTCAACAGGGCGGGGAGGTATTTGGAACATTTCGGCTTTTGGAATTTCATATGGATAATCAATATCCAATTCAAAATCGGCAATAATAGCGAGGTGATCCCAAAGTTTGTGTTTGAAGTCGTTAATATCCCTCAGGTGAGGATTCAGATTTCCCATAATGGAAATAATGGCACCAGCCAAACGGTTTCTTTCTGTGCGGTCTTCCACCGTTTTAATATAATCTACCATTTTTTGAATGTTCCTGCCATATTCAGGCAGAACAAGTTGTTTCCTGCTTGCATTATAATCAAAACTCATAAGTATATATTTTCATCCGAAATTACAATATAAATACACGGTTTGCTTTTCAAGGTTTGACAGTTTGGTTTAGTGAAGAGGTTATAAATAGTGTAAAGAGAATTCATTACAAAACTAAGAGAAATATTTTAGCAATCAAAAACTGAAGAATTCTTACAAAAAAAAGCCTCATACAATACCCTGAAAATGATATCAGATATTATTCAACGATCCGGAGTTTTGCAAATTTAAGAAGAAGTTGCTTTTCCTGCTTCATTTGCTGAAAAAAAACGGTTGCTTTTTTATTTGGCATCTCGCCTTCGATATGCACTACTTTTCCTCTGCCGAATCGTTGATGCTCAACAAGCATCCCTGATTGGATTTTCAGAGGGTCAGATGGCTCAAAGCCAGCATCGGTTTTTAGGTGCCCGGAATTTTTTGTTAAAATATTCTGATCTATCCGGGTTAGCTTTTTTCCTGAAGTACTAAAAGTATTATAAACCTGAGAAGACCTGGTCTTTCTTGTCCAGGGATACTCCTCAGCAAAATCAGATATTTTCTTTTCTTTTTCCGGCCACTCAACATAGTTTTCATCTATATCCTTTAAGAACCTGCTGGGTTGACAATCATTCGGTACGCCCCATTTATACCTTGACTGGGCATAACTGATGATTACTCTTTTTTTGGCTCGTGTTACAGCTACATAAAACAGTCGTCTTTCTTCTTCCAGATTTCGTAAGGTATCCAATGACATAGGTGAGGGGAAAAGTTTTTCTTCGACACCTGCAACATACACATAGTTAAATTCCAGTCCTTTCGCAGAGTGCATGGTCATTATACTAACCCTGTTTTTATCTTCATTTTTCTCATTATCGAAGTCGGTCAGTAAAGCTATGTCTTCCAGGTAGCGATCAAGATTTGCAGAAAGCCCTTCCTCTTTTGAACCATCAACAAAATCGCGGATACCGTTTAACAATTCTTCAAGGTTTTCAAATTTGCTTCTTTCTTCAGGAGTATTCCCATTATAAAGCTCCTTAAGAATTCCAGTTGATGTTGCTATATGAAGTGCTACTTCATAAGCATCGTTAGTTCGTGCTTTTTGCTGATTTGCTTTTATGAAATCGGCAAATGATCTTAACTTGCCAAGAGTGCCCCGATGAAAGAGCGAAGCCAGATTCTCAGCATTCTCCAGGACCTGAAAAATGCTGATTCCCTCTTGATTGGCAAATTCTTCCAGTTTGCCAACAGTTGTTTTTCCAATACCGCGGGCAGGATAGTTAATAATTCGCTTTACAGCTTCGTCATCATTTGGATTAACAAGAATTCGCAAATAGGCGATCATATCTTTAATTTCCTTACGCTGATAAAATGAAATACTTCCATATACTTTGTATGGAATGTTTCTTTTTCTCATTGCTTCCTCGAATATTCTGGATTGTGCATTGGTACGGTACAGAATCGCAAAGTCATTATAGCTGACCCTGTCGGTTAAAACCGTGTCGAAAATGGAATTTGACACTATGAACCCTTCTTCAATATCAGTAAGCGCTTTGATGACTTTTATTTTTTCACCCTCTTCCTTTTTCGAATAAACTGTTTTGTGAATCTGCCCCTGGTTTTTATGGATAATACTATTGGCAGCATTGACAATGTTTTGAGTTGATCTGTAGTTTTGTTCCAGCTTAAAAAGTTTGTAATCCGGATAATCATTTTTAAAATTCAGGATATTCTCAATTTTTGCACCACGGAAAGAATAGATACTTTGTGCATCATCGCCAACTACACATACATTCTTGTGCAATTCTCCAAGCCGGTTCACAATTAAGTATTGAGAATAGTTGGTGTCCTGGTATTCATCAACAAGTATAAAGTGAAATTTTTCCTGGTATTTGCGCAGTATGTCTGAAAAATCTCTGAACAGGATGTTTGTGTATAAAAGCAGGTCATCAAAATCCATAGCCCCGGATTTTTTACATCTGGAAGCATATAGTTTAAAGATATCGGCTATCATCGGTCGACGTGTAATTTTATCCCGTTCCCTGTATTTTGGGGTATTGTAATATATCTGATGTGTAATAAGATTGTTTTTTGCAGAAGAAATTCTGCCCAATACTTCACCGGGTTTGTAAATTTTATCATCAAGCTGAAGTTCCCTGATAATTGATCTTATAAGGCTTTTGGAATCATCAGTATCGTAAATGGTAAAGGAAGAGGGGTATCCGAGTTTTTCAGCTTCTTTTCTGAGAATACGTGCAAACATAGAATGAAAAGTTCCCATCCAAAGGTACCTGGTTATATCTTCACCAAGCAAATGATTAATTCTTTCCTTCATCTCCCTGGCAGCTTTATTGGTGAATGTTAATGCCAGTATTGATGAGGGATCCACTCCCTTTTCCAATAGGTAAGCAATACGGTAAGTCAGAACACGTGTTTTTCCAGCACCTGCTCCTGCAATTACCAGTGAAGGCCCCGAAAAGCTTTTTACAGCTTCGGCCTGCGCATCATTTAGCTCGTTAAAAATTTTACTCAAATCTCAAAAATTTTGAAGCCTTAAAGTTAGGATTTGTGATGAAGGCGTAAAGATCAATAAAGATTTTTTTTTAAATTGAATTGAACATCTTACTGTTCGTTCGACCATTCTTCAGGAATAAATAATCACTTTGTTAAAGCAAAAAGAGCTGTCACACTGAAATAATTGTCTTTGCTAATAAATCAGGCTTTGATAGCTTCAGTTAATTTTATATCATTGCATTCTTGAAAATACTAAACAGTCATTTTTTTAGTTATTTCAAAATAAAAAGGCACACATGCGAATTTTGTATCATTTTGTTAGCATTGCAGTAATTTCATCCGCCTTTTCACTGGTAAATGCACAGATAAATCGGGGCTCGGCAAATTCTGCTGATACAACTGAGTACATTATTGACGGTAGTGCTGATTCTATATTTATTTTCAATAGCGTTAATCCGGATTCTTATGTTGAAGCTGTTTCTCCCAGTGGAGACAGTGTGGATTTCGATTGGGAATACTATGAAACGGCAACAAATACTTATGAATTTTTAAAATCGGAAAGAGATACGATCTCACGGGTAAATATTACCGGATCAATGGGTTTCAGGCTTACAATTGACGGTACTGATACGAGCAGATTCTGGGCGCTGGTGAATGATTTCAATGTCCGGATTACCAACACTGATGAGGAGAAAAAAATCCAGGATGGTGATATCCGTTGTGGTTTTATTTCGCAAATTAATGCTGAGATTGACAGTTCAGAGATGTATTATTATCATCCTGAGGATCATAATCAGATAAGGTATAATTCGGAATATCTGGTGAGCATCAATGACTGGTATCCTAATCCTGATTCTGATCCGGCGAGTAATATTTTCAGGAAACTGGACAATTCAAATCTTTGTGTAGCGGTTGAAAAGCCCTATTGGGAAGATACATGGTATGTTATAGAAGTTGAAGATAATTCCAAATTGACACGAAAGGATTCTGCCTTGCATGAATCTGAGCAACCACATGCATTCTTTTCAGATCCGACTCATATCCGGTTGGATAATGAAAATTATTACCCTGACAGGGATCCAAGATACTATGAGATCTATGACTATGACAATGTATCCGCTCCGGCACTATTTTTATTTGAAGATGAATCGGACAATGCCGATGAGGTAGTATGGCTTTTTGGAGATGAAACAAGTGAAAAGACAGACCAGGATACGATAACTCATACCTATCTGTTGCCGGGGACCTATTCTCCCAAAATTGTGATCTATAAACAATTGCCGCTTAATATAGATGTATGTATAGACACATTTCCCGGATACGATGAGCTTTTTCAATCTGTTGAAGTCGCTGTAGAAAAACCGGCAGTCAATACAGATGAATGGCCCAATGTTTTTTCTCCACCGAATGGGGATATCGAATACTTCAGGTTTATTGGCGATATATCCATCACCAATTTTGATATTTCAATTTACAATCGTTATGGCAAAAGAGTGTATCAGTACCAGGGAAATGTCAGAGACTGGGAAGGATGGAACGGAAAATACAAAGGTACCGGCAAATATGTGTCTACCGGGGTATATTATTATGTTATTAAGGAAATGTATGAATTGCCTGATTATGAGCCGGATCCCAATGATCCGCACGAAGGAGTCTTGCCCGAATATAAAAGAGGATTCCTCCATGTTTATAATACCGAGTAGATCGGGAAAAAATAGAAAAGAGGCTTTCTAAAAAGTAAATACAACTATATAAAGAATAGGTTTTTTACTTTGTGTAACTTCGTGTCTTCTCTGTGAATCTCTGTGTTACAGCAATTTAAGTTATACCACAGCGCCTCCGCAGAGTAGCTTCGTCCGACGCCATAGGCTTCGTCCGACGGCTGTCAGCGCTCGCGGAAAGGTGCGCAAAGAATACACAAAGCCGCACTAAGACTTTTTAGACAGCCTCTTTTCATTATGAATACAATGGATTATTCTTCTTTTTGTTCTGCTTCGTAAGCTTTTAAAAGGTTTTCCTGAATATCTCCCGGCACGGCAGAATATTCGCTGAATTTCATTGAATACATTGCCCTTCCACCGGTGAGAGAGCTAAGAGAAGTTGAATATTTGTTCATTTCCGCAAGAGGAACTTTAGCAGAAATCCTTTCAAAGCCTCCTTCGCTTGACATTCCCTGAACAATTGCTCTTCTCCCCTGTAAATCACTCATCACATCACCCATACGGTCAGATGGGACAAGGACTTCAACATCGAAGATGGGTTCAAGAATTTTTGGTGCAGCTTTTTTAAAGGCAAGACTGAAAGCATTTCTTCCTGCAAGTTTAAATGAGATTTCATTTGAATCAACAGGATGCATTTTCCCGTCATAAACATACACGCAGATATCACGGGCGTATGAACCGGTGAGAGGACCTTCTTCCATTTTTTCCATAAGTCCTTTCAGTATAGCGGGCATAAATCTTGCATCAATTGATCCACCGACGATGCAATTGTAATACATCAATTTACCACCCCACGAAAGTTTATGTTCATCTTCTCCACGCACAGAAACTTTGATTTCTTTACCATCAATTTTGAAATTATTCTTTGGTTTGGCTCCTTCTATATACGGTTCGATGATCATGTGAACTTCCCCAAACTGACCGGCCCCACCGGATTGTTTCTTATGACGGTAATCGGCTTGTGCAGCTTTTGTTATCGTTTCGCGGTAAGGAATTTTAGGTGCTATGTATTCCGTTTCGATCTTAAACTGATTGTCAAGATGCCATTTCAGGATGTTCAGGTGATACTCACCCTGACCATGAATTATGATCTGTTTTAATTCTTTCGAATACTCAATAACAATAGTCGGATCCTCCTGGTGCATGCGGCTTAATGCTTCGCCTAACTTTTCTTCGTCTCCTTCACTAACCGGTTTGATTGCCGTACGAAATTTTGGTTCGGGCAATGATACTTTTTCAAAAGCAATTCCTTTATCACTTAAAGTATGATTGAATTTTGTTCCTTTTAATTTAACTGTTACACCAAGATCTCCGGCGTTGAGTGCAGTTGCTTTAGTTCTGTTTTTCCCCGCGCTCGCAAAAATCTGTGATAATCTTTCCTTGTTTTGCGTGGTTGTATTGGTAAGGTCCATACCTTCTTTTATTGTACCGGACATTACTTTGAAGAAGATTACTTCGCCGATGTGTTGTTCTATACTTGTCTTGAAAACAAACAATGCAGCAGGACCTGAGGAATCACATTTTACCTCGTTCCCTTTTTTATCTTTAAGGGAAGGCAATTGATTGGGGCTGGGAGCTGTATTGCTAATAAATTGCAGCAAACGACCAACTCCCATGTCTTTTTTAGCTGACATACAAAATACCGGAAACATCCCCCGACTTAAGAGTCCAACAGTTATGCCTGATCTCATCTCTTCCTCAGTTAATCCGTCATGTTCAAAGAAAAGTTCCATCAATTTTTCATCGTTCTCAGCAGCTTTTTCAACGAGTTCGTTCTGATATTCTGCTGCACGATCGGCTTCACTCTCAGGAATATCCAAAGTTTCCATTTTCCCGTCTTCACCAAATTTGTACATTTTCATGGTAAGAACATCAATGACCGAATTAAAACCGACACCTGCATTTACAGGATATTGAACAATTGTAACAGCATTTCCAAAACGTTCTTTTGCCAATTCAACTGTTTTTTCAAAATTCACTTTTTCATGATCCAGCTGATTTACTGCTATTAACATAGGTTTACCGACTTTTGCCAGGTATCTGTTATGGATTTCTGCTCCAACCTCAACACCATTCTGTCCATTAAGCACCATCACAGCTGTGTCAGCAGCTACAATTGATGTTGATAAGCCGCCAATAAAATCGTCCAAACCAGGAACATCGAGGATATTTATTTTTGAATTATTGTATTCAGTATACAGGAGAGAAGAAAAAACTGAGTTTTCGTTTTCGTGCTCAATTTCCCTGTAATCAGAAGCTGTGTTTTTATGATCAATCTCTCCCCGGCGATCAATTACTTTACCTTCAAAAAGCATGGCCTCGGCAAGTGTTGTTTTTCCGGATCCTGAATTACCAACAAGTACAATGTTTTTAATCTGTTCGGTCGTGTATGCTTTCATCTTTATTTTAGAGTTATTAGTATTATTTTTTAGTGCCTTTTTATAAGAGGATATTAGCGGCAGGATGCAAAAGTATAATAATTTTTTGTTTAGCCGGAATTAAGGTTGTGATTTTTACCTCTTTATTCATGAGACTCAAATTTCAAAAGCACAGCGCATTGAAATTTGTAAGTCGAATTAATCCCGATAGCATAGCGTATCGGGATAAATGAATTTAACCTGCTAGACTGGCAGGCTTGTACTCCGATGCTTGCATCGAAAAAAAAGAAATTTCTATTTTGATACCTCGATATCTTGCTGCGAGGTAGTTCATTGAAAAAGCAATATGACAACGCAAATGAGGATCAATCAATTTATATTCTGTAATTGGCCTGCAGAGTTAAATCTAAGCAGTACAAATACGTGATCAGAAATTCAGAATAATTTGGAAATGATTTAGTCAGCCCGGTAGAGATGGATAAACCCATTTTGGTTGTAACGATCTGTTGAGTCACCTTCAATTGCTTCCAACACAAAATAATACACACCGATAATTAATTCCTTGCCTGAATTTGTGTTCCCGTCCCAATGTATTACTGGGGCTTCCTGTTCGTATACAAGTAGTCCGTACCTGTTAAATACCTGGAAGCGCAAAACAATGTTAAGATTTTGCGGATCGATGGTATAATACCCTCCAAGACCGGCAACAAATACATTCGGAAGTACCACATCATCATATACCTCGATAATTTGAGCGGATCTTGAAAAGCAGCCATATACGTCATCGATCCATAGCGTTACTTCATAAATTCCCGTATCAAGCGTAACACTGTCTATTGCAATATGCTGATTATCAATAGTTACAACATAATCATTGATTCTGATATCCGTACCGGTCAATTCGTTGTATCTCCAATTGTAAAAGTATGTAGCAAATGTATCTGTTATCGGATCCAGAGGAATAAACCTGAAATTATGGTTGGGGGCATATTCTTCAACCCGGAAAGTGGCATTCACCGTTCGGTGTACAGTAATATAGTCTGTTTTTATGATAGCATCTGAACTATAACCATTTATCACCATTGTAACTGTATAATTTCCTTCCTCATTGTATTCAAATTCTACAGTATCTGTGGCATTGGCAACTGTATCAGCCACATTACCAATACCAAAATACCATTCTACATTTGTTATTGTATCCGTGTCTACCGTAGAAGGATCAAGAATAAATCTTACAGCAAAGGGAGTACATCCCATTGTTTCACTGGCTGTAAAATCAGTCTGAGCCTGAACTGATTCCAGCAAAAATAGTTGGATAAATAAGATATATCCTATCCACCATCGTCTCATAGGAGCCATCATTCATGTAAAATTATGATTCTTGCTCACTTACTAACGAATATTTTTTGTCAATTTTTTAACAACTTTGAAATTATTGAAGAATTCTTTCGCAAACACACGGATAACAGTATATGTAGGAATTGCCAATATCATTCCTGCAATTCCTGCAAGCGATCCGGCAATCAAAATTACAAGAAAAATTTCCAGCGGATGTGCATTCACACTGTTTGAAAATATAAGTGGCTGAAAAACAAGATTATCAATCAATTGAACAATAACAAATACCAATACCATAAGTCCGATAAGAGGCAATAATTCTGAATAGAAATTCAATTCCAGATGAGTGGCAATACCAATCAATACACCAATTGAACTGCCGATTATGGGTCCGATATAGGGGATAACATTCAGCACAGCAGCGATGAGACCAATCAGCAAACTCAGGCCAAAATCAAGACCTACTATAGTAAGGCCGGTTGTAACAAGAGTAAAAATTCCGATTATCTGGCCTAAAATTCCGATAAAATATCGCATCAACAATTTGCGGGTTGAGTTCATGGCATGTTTAAATGCTTCAACATGTTTATCGGGAACCATAGAAAGTAAAGCTTCGGCAAACAGGCGTTCATCTTTCAGGAAAAAAAATGAAATAAAAGAGATAGCAAAAACTGCAATGAAAATATTCCCCAGTATGCCGGCAAAAGAACTGAAAACCCCGGATATAAATGAAACATTAAAAATTGCAAGAGCTTTCTGTGAGAGGAATTCATGAACAGTAAATTTTTCCTGCCCATCCACCTGGTATTTCTCGATTATGCTTTCAATTTTGGCGATAGGTTCCTGCAGTGATATCAGTACTTTTTGTGTGTCGATGGTGGATAAATCATTTACTTCATAAATTACCAGAGGTATTACAATCCTGAAAAAAGCAAAGAAGACTATCCAGATTAACAGCAATGTAATAAGTGCCCTTAGCCATTTAGGCAATCGGAATTTGCGGATTCTTATTTTACCAAGTGCCTCAACAACAGGTCTTCCAATTAATGCAATAACTGCTGATATGAGTATATAAGCTACAATATGAATAAAATACCAAATTGTTAGGATGGCAAGTAGAATGCCCAATCCGATCAGGATATAGCGAAATGTTGAGTTCATCGAGGGATTTAATTTTTGTAAAAATAAATCTTTCTGAGGGTTCTTAAAAATATTGGCATAATATTACAATATCCGGGCATGGAAAATCAAAACTCATAACAAATAAAAAATTGTTCAAATCATTTTAATTAAATCTTTGTTAAAATATATAGATACAAAATTTCAGAATTCTATTTTTGCATTGAAGGAAGAACAATTCTATGAAGCAATATCTGAATCTTTTGCAGCATGTACTCGCTGAGGGTGAAAAAAGACATGACAGAACAGGGACAGGGACAATCGGAGTCTTTGGATACCAGATGAGATTTAATCTTCAGGAGGGATTTCCGCTTCTTACGACCAAAAAATTGCATTTGAGATCTATTATTCATGAGTTGCTTTGGTTTCTAAGTGGAGATACCAACGTTCATTATCTCCAGGAAAAAGGGGTGAGAATCTGGAATGAATGGGCTGATGAAAAGGGTGAACTTGGCCCTGTTTATGGCCATCAATGGCGTTCCTGGACAGCTAATGAAGGAGATACTGTTGATCAGATCGCCAGTGTTATTGAAGCCATTAAGAGTGATCCGACTTCCCGCAGGCATATCGTTAGTGCCTGGAATGTCGGAGACCTTGAAAAAATGGCTTTACCTCCCTGTCATATTATGTTTCAGTTCTATGTTTCCGGTAATCGGTTATCCTGTCAGCTGTATCAGCGCAGTGCGGATATTTTTCTTGGAGTGCCATTTAATATTGCATCCTATTCCTTGCTTTTAATGATGATTGCCCAGGTAACAGGATTAAAACCCTATGAATTTATTCATACACTCGGAGATGCCCATATTTATCAGAATCATCTTGAACAAGTGAAGATCCAGATCTCAAGGGAGCCAAGAAAACTCCCGGATATGACATTGAATAAGGAAATTAAAAACATTACCGATTTCAAATACGAAGATTTTACACTTGAAAATTACGACCCCCATCCGCACTTAAAGGGTATAATATCTGTCTGATCTATGAAAAACATTTCCATCATAGCAGCCATAGGAAAGAATAACGAACTAGGGAGAAATAATGAATTGTTATGGCACATTCCTGAGGATATGAAGAGATTCAAAAGAATCACTTCCGGGCATGCGGTCATTATGGGCAGGATAACCTTTCATTCCATCAACAATAAGCCTTTGCTAAATAGGCGCAATATAGTGCTTACCAAAGATACAAGCTTGTATTTTCCGAATATTGAGATGGTGCACTCTGTGGATGAGGCATTGGAATTGGTAAAATTGGAAAGTGAGGTATTTATTCTGGGAGGAGCGGCGGTTTATGAGCAGTTTTTGCCTTTTACACACAAAATGTATCTGACAAAGGTACATAGAGAATATGATGCAGATGCATTTTTCCCCGTATATGATGAGTCGGACTGGCACGTTATTGAAAGAAAAGATATCGTTGGTGATGAGCAGTCCGGTGTTGATTACTCATTTGTTACTTTAAAGAGAAGGAAGTAAAGATTTTTATAGACTTAAATCCGGATTACTAATAGTATTAAAATTATAAGATATATGCTGGGAATGAAGTTTATAGGCCGTCAAACCACGTGGAAACTGGTAATAGAGGAGTAAGTATTTACCCTAATTATTGGTATTCTCACGCAAAAATTCTGGTCATTAATCAATTTAATTCAACTGCTCATTCGATTTAGCGTAAAGTTTACCGAAACAACCTGCATAAGGCTGAATTTACGAATATGAATAAGTTAGTATATTATCTGATAATTTTATTCTTTTTCGCATCGTGTTCTCATTCGCGTATTGTGATAACAGAGAATGAATTACCAGAGGAAATATTTTATCTTCCCGACCAGATAAAACCCTATACCGGCCGCTGTATTATGCATTATAACAATACGGAGATCATAAAACAGGAAATGGTCTTCAGAAACGGAAAGCTGAACGGTGAATTCATTGCTTATTACAAAGACGGCAGCATAAAAAGGAAGGGTGAATTTATTAATGGTAAGTACAACGGAAAATGGGAGCAATGGGCTGAAAATGGGAAAAAGTTGTATGAAGTTCATTACAAAAATGATACTTTGAGCGGAGATTTCATGGTATGGTATTCCACCGGTGTATTGAAACAGAAAGGTGTATACGCTGAAAATACACGCTCTGGTCAGTGGATCGAGTATGATGAAGCCGGGATGATCATTAAAAAAATGAATTACAACTAATCATAGCGCAATAAAAAAGGTAAGAAAAGAAAGGCAATTGAAACCGTGTTCCAAGAGGGAACGATCGTTTCCTCTTTTCTTTTTCTAAATACCAATAACCTTCTGCGATGATAGGATTAATTTATAAGTCTCAGACTTACTAATTAAGTAAGTTGATTTACTGTTTAGATAAAGGAACCATATACCCACAGGTAATATTTACACCCCCTGTTTTTTATTGTAACACCCTTGTATATTTCTTGTTCATCCCCATTGGCCATATTTAGGAATCCATGATTGTAGTTTATGTTTAAAAATATATCTCCTATCCACACTTTATAGCTCACACCGGCACCGATTACCAGGCTTAAATCCAAACGATTAATGCCTGAATCTTTGAAATCTTCCGACTTCATTTTTTCATCAACATTAAAATAACTAATACCCTCTGCTTCGCTATCTGAATACCCATCCATTTTTACCCTGCCATTAAGAATATATCCAACACTTGGGCCTAATAAAACATAGGTACTAAGTGTCTTTTTTGTAAAATAAAATTTTCCCTGCACAGGCAATTCCAGGTAATTGTATCTGTTTAATCCTTCCGCTTCAAAATAAGCAGTATAGTAGGAGTAGGCTGTTTTAATCTTGTTTCCTTTTTGATGGTATGTCAGTGCAGTAAATATTGCAAACCTGTTAGACAATGAGATTTCTAAAGGAATGCCGATAATAAGACCATAGCCAACTTTTTGCTCCTCTTTATCAGGGACCATAAGAGACGGATTACTTGCAAAGTCAACCTCCTTTTTTGTCTTGAATAAATTACTCCCTACAGTAAGTCCTATAGAAACCTGCGAAAATATAGATGTGTATAACATTATGCATGAGACAAACAGAATGATCTTTTTCATATTCGTAATTCTTATAATTTGGAAAAATTGGTTTTTGCTTTATAATAATTAATGTCATCAACAGGTATATCATCAACAATATAAATATTTTCCAGTAATCTAATTCCTATTTCTAATTTACTTGTGAATGTAACAAGTGTTGACCTTTTAAATGAATATTTCTGCTATTCAAGCTCCAATCCACTACCCTGACAGGGTGCCAAAAACCCTGCCAAGGTTGGCCTTGATAATGATAACGCAACCCTGTCAGGGTAAATCTTTAAAGTTTTACTCCAGCTGCAACTCATACACCCTGTCATCATACATATCGTAGCGGATTATACCGTAGATGTCTGAATAGTATATTACTTTTACTTTATAATATTCCGGATCATCAACAGGAATATCAACAACAACATAAATTTCTTCCAGTAAAGTATCTCCCAGTTGGTAATTCACAGAAGGGGTAGTATCATAATAAAAACTCCCTACTCGCATTGCACCTGTAAATGTAACGTGTTGATAATTTCGAGAAAAACCCTGAATTGGACAATTCTCACAACCTGTAATCCCTTCATAATAAACTGCTAAAATTTCATCACCTTCCTTCTTGTCAATGATTTCATGAGCATTAACAATGTTACTTATTCTATAAGTATCTGTCAGTGAACCGCTTTTAAAAATAAGGGTGTCGTTTTCTTCAAAGATAAACCACTTTGAATGGTCAAGATAGTTAATTTCAGAATCCTTTGTGCAGGAAACCAGTAAAAACATTATAGCACCAATTGCATAAATATTATTTTTCATGTTACTCGATTAAGTTACATTAATTTCATTTTTAATAATTTAATACTAACATAGCACAAAAACCAAGCCATTTAAGGGCATGCCGGATAATCATCAATTGGCAATTTCCTGTAATAAACAGGCAACCCATCATGTGTAATTCCTGAAGTATTTGCCTCAAAAGTACCATTACCTATTGCTTCAAAACCAGGATTAAGAATAATACTTTCGCCTGCTGAGAGAATGATGTTTTTCCCATCTAAAATTAATGATCTGGAACAAGTAATATTGTATTTAGCCCGAGGTTCCGGGCCCCATGGAATGCCGAGTCGGTAATCAGAAATATTTTCGACAATTGGAAGATTTGCTAACCAAAACAAATTGTGAAGCAGCATGTAATCCAATCCATTGTATTCACCTGTAAAATCATCATCAGGGCTATTATTATTTTCAGGCCATATTAACCTGGATGTTGAAGACCAGTTAGGATTTCTTGAAATTATATCACCATTATCAAGTTTAATCTTATTTGGGCCACAACTTGGAGCGCAATTGAGCAGAGCAAGAATAGAATTTCTATCAACACTGCTAATTTTGCTATAGTCATTATTTATTACCGACCAGATAAGAGGTAAATGTTCATACTTAAATATCTGACTATCATTTTGCTTTCTTATCAATACATCATAAGGGCTTACTCCATTGGCATCAGAAATATTACCAGTTGCACATAAACTTCTTAATTTATAATCATCAATTAATTCATCAGTTAAGGTGTGTTTTTTTGTATCAATACTAAAGGACGTAGGACAATTTGGACCAATATCAATAAATTTCTGATCCCATCCATCTCCTTTTGCCCAAATCTCAATATCAACATAACCATGACCGCCAAGCCAATTAAACCTATTATCAAAAAACAGATATATTTCAGTTGGTTCAGCGTGTAATGTTAATCCTTTTCTAAATATGGTCCCACTATGAGTAGTTGGCGAAAATTCTACGTTATTTAAAATTCTATTTGCTGCTTCAGAAAAACCATAGGAAGCATAAAACAAAGTGCCATCGAAATCCCCATCTCTATTGAACAAACCATCACCTTCATAAACCAGATTCCCGGTTACAGGGTTTGCCAGATACCAATTAGAGCTAATTCCGTAACAAGCCGAAAATCCACATATGCTCCAGATATATGGTTCATGAAAAGTCATATTCTGAAATATCCTTCTTACATTTCTTTTGGCCATTTCTTTAAAATCTACTTCAAATCCATCAACAGTTTCATTATCTACTAAAGCTTCAACGAGTGTAAACGACTCAAGGTAATGCAAGCAATTATCTATGCTTGACTCACTAGGTGGATTAGCAAGGGCGTTAAAATCTTCAAAGGCTAGGTTAGTCTGTTCAAAATATGGATCTGTCCCATTTGGTTTATACCTGTTCCAAAACTCTTCTTTTATATCATCTCGAATAAAAAAACCATTAATAAGACTCGAAGGTCCTCCATAATATGATTCAGCAGTTCTATCTAAACGCTCAAATGAGTTTATGGCGTAGCAAAGATCCCTTACAGTTTGAGAAACATCTTGTCCATAGTCTTTTAATAACCTATATTCAGTTGCCAACATAGAAATATATTGGTTTAAAGCACCATTTCCGTCATCCCAGCCAATAGCATCAACTTCTATTCTATGTGCTGGTATATTAGTGCCGGGGTATGCATAATTATCTGTTACTACAAATTGCTTTAATCTTTCCCTGTAAAACCAATATTTTTCCAGGTTGTTTGGATCACTCTGGCCTTTCAATGCCATTCCAAAAGCAATAAGCAGCATTAAGCTTAGAGCTCTTTTTATAAGGATTTCCTTATTGAAAACCTTATAATTTTCTGCAATTAGATTACTGATTAATTTCATTATTAATTAGTTATTATGTTAAATAATTAATCAGTTAGAATCATCTTCTCAATTCCAATAACTTCTCCATCTGCAATTAATGAATAATGATATATACCGGGTTGAAGTTCAGAGCCATAAATCACTGCACTTCCATATTCCCTTTCAACAACAGTCATGCTTTTTACCTGTTTGCCCTGCAAATCGTATATGGTTAATGTAGCCTTTTCAACGGTTTCCGGTAAATAAAATTCAATTTCCGTATTTTCAGAAAACGGGTTGGGCTTGTTTTGCATAAGCTGTGCAACATTTTCAGTAACCTCAGAGATATCAATACTGCCGGAATTCTTCATTTTAACATCTTTCACTTTGGTTTCAAGGTACTCAATTCTTTTATTTTGTTCTTTCAATGCTTCTACCAATAATGGGATCATTTCAATATAATTAATACTAAGATACCCACTGCTGTCTTCATAAACTAAATCTGGATAAAAGTCCTTAAATTCTTGTGCAATAAAGCCATAATGCTGTTTATCAACATCCCAATTATCATTCAAATACTCCGGCTTTTTAAGTTTGTATTTTTTAGCTTTCAATTCATACAACTGGTTTATTTCATCTTGTTTTGTCTCCTTGATGTCGTCTTTATGTCTTTCATCAGACCATGTCACTACTCCTGTAGCGTTTATATCACCACCCACATCCAGACTGTATTGAGGAGAGTTTGGCCCGCGATTAAGAGCTACAAAACCGCTGCTGTTTAATAAAACGAAAGATGGAAAAGATTGAGTTAGACTTTTAATAGTAAAATTTGTAGAGCCGGTTAAATTAAAATAGGCACTTCCCATATTAAAACCCTTATTGAAATAAAAATACGATCGATCAGTTTTAAAATCACAAGTGCTAGTAGTAGTTGCTCCTATTTCGACATAACCAGAGCTTGATTTAATTTTTAAAGGATAGCTTGTTGGTTCACAGGAACCAATACTTACATTGCCTGTCTGGCCAATTTTAAGTTGGGAGAAGGCAATCGATACAATAAAAATTGCTGTAGATAACAAAAAAACTTTCTTTTTCATTTTAACGAGTTTTAGGTGAATAGAAAAAATATATCATTTAATATGCATTATGCATTTAAATGATCTGTAACAAACACAACTATTTCTGCTTAACACAGTCTGTGTAATATGGAATTAAATTTTATTTACCTGGCACATAACTTCCTTTCTTAGGCCTGCAAGAAGCTAATATATATATATATATATATGAAAATCAAAATGAAAAGTGTAATTCTTTTTGAGGAGTTCATTATCGATTGATACCAGGTTGCATTTCGTGGATTGTAAACGTCATGAATCCTGTTGGCAGACGAAACGCTTTCCAATTGCATATTCCAAACCCTGGGTTTACACCCAGGGCTATTGATATTTCACTCCTTCGGAGTTAAGAATACAAACAGCTATAGGATTTTACCTTACACATACCCCTGATTTCCTAAGGGGAAATGGTGGAAGGGCAAAAGTCCGAAGGACTTAAATAATAATAGCCATGGGTATCGCCCATGGTATGGAACATCGCTCTTGAATGCGCACCATCTGCCAGGATTATTCTGTGGCACTGCATTGTATGGTGCGCAATGCTAAAAATGATTTCGCAGAAATCATAAATCCCGCCTTCAAAAAATGTGTTAAGAAAATCAAGGAATGAAGCGTTAAAAAAGAAAACCTGTTTGAATAACGCTTGAGCGTTATGAGTTTTTTTCTTTTAGTGGAATGAATTGATTTTTAGCAATTTTTTCACCAGCGGATGATTTCTTTGGTTCCTTTCTTCATCAAGGAAGAAAGGAACTCGTTCCGTCAAGGGAACGGAACGAAAAAGAGGAATGTGTGGTGGAGAGAGAAATGAAAGTGAACTTTCAACGTTCCGGAAATAATTCTTTTGAAACAGGAAAAGATGGGGTTGTTCGCCCCGATTGTATATCGGGGCTCACGGACCCGGGGTTCGACATGAATAAGAAAAACCGGTTCCATGCTTCGCATGCATACCTTTTTTCTTTTTTTCGCTTATGAATACAAGTATTCAACGCTTTCAAAAAAGAAAACCGGTTTTCTGAAAAACCGGTTTTTCTTATTCAGGGTGGAAGATGGGGCTCGAACCCACGACTTCCAGAACCACAATCTGGCGCTCTAACCAACTGAGCTACATCCACCATGTTAAAAAACAACTTCAACTTTTTTAAAAGTTCCCTGCAAAACCAATTCCGAAACTTAGAAAATCTTTGATTTTCGTGAAGTTTCGAGAATCCTCGGAAAACAAAGAAATTTCCAAGAAATTTCTGTTTTTCGGGACTGAGCTACATCCACCATATCAGGGTGTGCAAAGTTAATATCTTTTTTGAATTGTATACAGGTTTATTATTAAGTGATACTATTCTTTTGTTCATCTTTTTTGCCAA
>Ga0315544_1000900_pt1 | contig 25150 bp, 17 predicted proteins | sample SalMarSW160130MG_2_FD_202543 | JGI IMG/M metagenome (GOLD analysis project Ga0315544, IMG submission 202543) | Salt marsh sediment microbial communities from the Plum Island Ecosystem LTER, Massachusetts, United States - Salt Marsh Sediment SW1601-130 ... | reverse complement strand
TTGGAAACAATTACAATCACACTTGATGGTGTGGAGGTAAGCGGCTCTGCCGGGATGAGCATCCTAGAGCTCGCCCGGGAATCAGGAGTGGATATTCCCACTCTTTGTCATGACCGTTATCTTATCCCCACCGGTGCCTGCCGGCTCTGTATTGTCGAAGACGAGAGTTCCGGAGCCCTGCTTGCCTCCTGCGTCTCGCCAATAAGGGCCGGGATGGTGATAAACACCCGCTCGCCACGGGTAATGGAGCGTCGGAAAACACTCATCCAGCTCATGCTCGCCAGCCACCCCGACTCTTGCTTGGTGTGTGATAAAGGCAACCAGTGCCAGCTGAGGAAGCTGGGCGCCGAGATGGGCATCGGGCTGGTGGAACTACAAAGAATCCCGCAACTGGCGGCCATTCAAGAGGTGAACCCCTTCATTGAAAGAGACCTGTCCAAGTGCATCCTATGCGGCAAGTGTATCCGGGCCGACCAGGAGCTCGTTGTCGAAGGCGCCATTGATTACATCGGCCGCGGCTTTGCCGCCAGACCGGCCACACTAAATGATATGCCGCTGGAAAGCTCTGAGTGCACCTTCTGCGGGACCTGCGTCGCCCACTGTCCCACCGGTGCCCTCATGGAAAAAGAGAGGGCATACCGCGGCACGACCACGACCACCGTTGATACCGTCTGTCCCTTCTGTGGCTGCGGCTGTATCCTCCACCTGGAGGTAAAGGATAATCAGATAGTAAGGGTTAAGCCGGGGGAAAGCCCGGTCAATCACGGTACGCTCTGCGCCCGGGGGAGCTACGGCTACGATTTCATAGAGAGCCCGGAAAGGCTGACCAGTCCCCTAATCAAGGTGGACGGCGATTTTCAAAAAGCATCCTGGGAAGAGGCCATAGAGCGGGTAGCTGCTGAGTTCAAAAGGATAAAAGAGGCCTATGGCGCCGATAGTCTGGCCGTGCTTGGTTCCTCCAAGTGTACCAACGAAGAGAACTACCTGCTACAGAGGCTGGCCCGGGTAACATTAGGCACCAACAACATTGATAACGGCAGCCGTCTCTATGGCTCGGCCAGCCGGGTTGGTCTGGGGCGCTCTATCGGTTTTCCGGGGACAACGAATTCATTGGAAGAACTGGAGAAATCAGAGCTAATAATGGTTATCGGGGCTAACCCCGTTGTCTCGGCGCCGGCGGTGGGCTATGCCATAAAACGCGCCGTTAAATATAACGGCGCCAGGCTGCTATTGGTCGACGTGCGCCCCACCAAGCTCAACCATTTCGCTCATATCTGGCTGAAACCTAGGATGGGCACTGATGTAGCCCTGCTCAACGGCCTGGCCCGGGTGATCATTGAGGAAAGACTGTTCGACGAGGAATTCGTCGCCCGCAAAACGGACAACTTCGACGAGCTTTCCCAGAGCCTGAAGCCCTATAGCCTGGAAAGGGTGGAAAAGCTAACCGGTATCCCCAAACAGGATGTTCAGCGGGCAGCCCGTAGTCTGGCTGAGGCAGAGTGGGCTTCTATTGTTTACGGAAACGGGATTACCCAGCACGTCAACGGCGTTGACGGCGTAATGGCCCTGGCTAACCTGGCCATGCTGACGGGGAACATCGAGCGTCGGGGCGGAGGCATCTTTGCCCTGCAACGGGAAAACAACGCCCAGGGTGCCTGTGATATGGGCAGCCTGCCCGATTTCCTGCCCGGCTATAAGAGCCTGGACGACGAGCCGGCTAAGAGTGACTTTGAAAAGCGGTGGGGGAGCCGTCTGCCCCAAAATAGCGGGCTATCGGCGCTGGAGATGATGGAACAGGCTCAAGCCGGAAAGCTCAAAGGGATGCTGGTTGTCGGCGAAAACCCCGCCACCAGCTTCCCCCGCCCCTCTCTGGTTAAAAAGGCCCTGGATTCTCTGGAGTTTCTGGTGGTGGCCGACATCTTCCTTAACGAGACGGCTAAGCTGGCCGACGTAGTCCTGCCCTCAGCCAGCTTCGCCGAAAAGGAGGGCAGCTTCACCAACTTTGAAGGCAGGACCCAGCCGGCCAGAAAGGCCATCGAACCAATTGGCGAATGCCAGCCCGATTGGAAGATAATTCTCCAGCTGTCCGATAAAATGGGGCAGCCGATGCCCTATTCCTCTCCCCAGGAGGTCAGGAGCGAGATCGAAGAGCTGGTCCCCTTTTATCAGCCCCCCGCCTCGGCCGACCTGGAGAAGGAGGACGTGGACTGGGCTGAGCTGGAGAGTGATAGCGTACGCACCAGGCGCCTCTACAAAGGCCCCTTCCCCAGCGGCTTCGGGCGCCTTTCCCCAATTGAGTTTAGCCCGCCCACCGATGTATCCGCTAACGGCTACCCGCTGACCCTGCTGTCGGGCTCTATACTGCACCACTTCGGCAGCGGCACCAGGAGCTCTAGGGCCTCGCGGCTCAAGGAATTTTTGCCACACTCCTGGCTGGAAGTCAGCCCGGGCGATGCCAGGAAACTCGGCATTGGCGACGGGGACCCGGTCAGGGTAGTCTCACCACTAGGCGAACTGACGACCAAGGTAAAGCTAAGCGACTCGTTACCCCCGGGGCTGCTCTTCATGCCCATCTCTTTCCCGGAGAGCCCGATAAACGAGCTCTTCGATAGCAAACTAGACCCCCGCTCCAAGGCTCCTTTTCTCAAAAGCTGCGCGGTGAGGCTGGAAAGGACTAAGTCGTAATGGCCAGAGCCAAGAAGGTTAGCCAGGCCGACCTGAAGAAGATTGACACTATTATCGCCAACTATCAGGAGCAGAGATGGGGGCTTATCCCTCTGCTGCATGATGTCCAGCAGGCGGTGGGCTATATCCCCCCGGAGGCAATACCGCGCATCGCCAGCGCCCTGGGCCTCTTTCCCAGCCAGGTACAGGGGGTGATTACCTTTTATGCCCAGTTTTATACCGAGCCGCGGGGCAGGAATATCGTCAGGGTATGCCGGGGCACGGCCTGTCATGTGCGGGGCGGCAAAACGATACTGAAGCTGGTAAAGCAAGAGCTGGGCTTAGAAGAAGGCGAGACCAGCCCCGACCTGGAATACACCCTGGAGACCGTGGCCTGCATTGGTGTCTGCGCCCTGGCGCCCAACATCGTCATCAACCAGGAAACCCACGGCAATCTGAACCCGAAGAAAGTAGCCCGATTGTTCGAGAGTAGGCGTAAGAAATGAAGGGAAACGGACATAAAAAGCGCACTGTTCTTGTCTGCCGGGGCACGGGGTGTGTCTCGGGCGGGGGCGACGCTGTCCTCAAGGCGCTGAAAAGCGAGCTGGCCAGGCAGGGTGTCAAGGGCGCCGAGATTGATTTCACCGGCTGTCACGGCTTCTGCCAGCAGGGCCCCAATGTTGTCGTCGAGCCGGACGGCATCTTCTATACCCACGTCGAGCCCGAGGATGCGGCTGAGATTGTAAGCTCGCACCTGCGCGACGGCAAGCCAGTGGAGCGCCTCTTCTACCGCGACCCCGTCAGCGGCCAGGCGATACCACGATACGCCGATATTAAATTCTATAAAGAGCAGAGGCGGGTCGTCCTGCGCAACTGTGGGCATATCAATCCGGAGAGGATTGATGACTACCTTGACCGCGGCGGCTACCAGTCCCTGCGCAAGGTGCTCTTTCAGATGACGCCGGAAGAGGTCATCGAAGAGGTGAAGCAATCGGGGCTGCGCGGGCGCGGTGGGGCTGGTTTTCCCACTGGAACGAAGTGGGAGTTCTGCCGCCAGGCCCAGGGCTCGCCCAAATACGTTATCTGTAACGCCGACGAAGGCGACCCCGGTGCCTTTATGGACCGCTCTATCCTGGAGGCCGACCCCCACTCCGTTATCGAGGGGCTGGCTATCTGCGCCTATGCCATCGGTTCCAATGAGGGCTATTTCTATGTCCGCGCCGAGTACCCCCTGGCGGTAAACCGGCTCAGGGTAGCCCTTGACCAGGCTAAAGAGAGAGGATTTTTGGGCAATGATATACAGGGCTCCGGCTTTAATTTCAACGTGCACATTAAGGAGGGGGCCGGTGCCTTTGTCTGCGGCGAGGAGACCGCCCTTATCGCCTCTATCGAGAGCCGGCGGGGCATGCCCCGCCCCCGTCCCCCCTTCCCGGCCCAGTCGGGACTGGACGGCAAGCCCTCCAACATCAATAACGTAAAAACGCTGGCCACAATACCGGTTATCCTGGAGAGGGGTGCCAGCTGGTTTGCCGGCATCGGCACCGAGAAGAGCAAGGGCACGGCCGTCTTTGCCCTCACCGGCAAAATCGCCAACAGCGGGCTGGTTGAGGTGCCCATGGGTACTCCCCTATCCAAAATTATCTACGATATTGGCGGCGGCATCCCCAAAGACAAACGGCTCAAGGCGGTGCAGACGGGCGGCCCCTCCGGCGGCTGCATCCCGGCCCGTTTCATTGACCTGCCCGTAGACTACGAGTCACTGGCCAAGATGGGCTCGATAATGGGCTCCGGCGGCATGGTGGTCATGGACGAGACGACCTGTATGGTGGATGTTGCCCGCTACTTTCTCAGCTTCACCCAGGCCGAGTCCTGCGGAAAGTGCACCCCCTGCCGCCTGGGGACGAGACAGATGCTGGAAATACTGACCCGAATCACGGAAGGCAAAGGCAGCGAGACTGACATAGACACCCTGCTGGCTATAGCCGTAACCGTCAAGGAGTGCTCACTGTGCGGCCTCGGCCAGACCTCGCCCAACCCGGTGCTCTCCACCATTGAATACTTTCGGGAGGAGTATGATGCCCACATAAAGGAGAAGAAGTGTCCGGCGGCGGTCTGCGACGCCCTGATGATATCGCCCTGTCAGCACACCTGCCCGGTAGGCATCAACATCCCCAAATATGTGGCCCATATCGCCGCCGGTGAATATAGAGAGGCTGTGGAGACTATCTGGGAGCGCAACCCCTTCCCGGCTATCTGCGGCCGCATCTGCAGTCACCCCTGTGAGTTCAGGTGCCGCCGCGGGGAACTGGACGACCCCGTGGCTATCCGAGCCCTGAAACGCTTCGCCTCTGACTGGTATTTCGAAAACGTCACCGAAGACCCCGAGCCCTTTCCCCAAACCCAGAGCCAGCGAGTGGCTGTGGTCGGGGCGGGGGCCACGGGACTTTCTTGCGCCTACTTCCTGGCCAAGATGGGCTACCCGACAACCGTCTTCGAGGCGCTCCCCGTGGGCGGCGGTATGCTCTCGGTGGCCATACCCGAGTTCCGGTTACCTCGAGCGATTATCGAAAAGGAGATTGACTATATCGCCAAACGGGGGGTGGATATACGCTACAACACCCCGATTAACGTTAACTTCACCGTGGAGGACCTGAGGAAGGACGGCTACTCCGCCGTCTTTATCGCCGCCGGCGCTCAGAGAAGCCAGCGCATCGGCGTGCCCGGCGAACTGGAGGACGTCGAAGGCTTCTATTACGGACTGAGGTTCCTAAGAGACGTAAAGCTGGGCCGAGCGGTTAAGGTCGGCCGCCGCACCGCCGTCATCGGCGGTGGCAACGTGGCCCTGGATGCGGCCCGCACTGCCCTACGCTCCGGTGCCGAGGAGGTAAAGATATACTACCGCCGCTCCCGGGAGGAGATGCCGGTTACCGAGGTAGAATACGACCAGGCTATTGACGAGGGCATTGAGGTCGGCTTTTTGATTAGCCCCACCCGCATCGTCGTCGATAACTGGCGGCTAACCGGTCTGCAGTGCATCAAGATGAAGCTCGGCGAGCCCGACCAGAGCGGCCGCCGGCGGCCCGTCCCCATCACCGGCTCGGAGACCTTTATTGAGGCTGATACTGTTATCGCCGCCGTGGGCCAGGCGCCAGACCTCTCCTTCCTGCCCCTTGACAGCGTTCTGGAGCGCACCCGCTGGGAGACCCTGGTCGTTGACAGCAACACCCTGGCGACCAACATCAGCGGCATCTTTGCCGGTGGTGACTTTGTTACCGGGCCGGGTATGGTGATAGACGCCATCGCCGCCGGCCGAAGGGCGGCCATCTCCATAGATAAATACCTCAGGGCCGACACCTCTCGGGTGGAGATGTACGACCTTAAAGCCAAGGTCAGTGAAGAGGTGGCGGCGCCGGACATAGAGGAAGCCTGGGAAACCCAGCCCAGGGTGGCCGTGCCCACCCTTCCCGTCCGAAAGAGGAAAATGAGCTTTGACGAGATAGAGCTTTGCTTCTCTGAAGAGAAGGCACAGCAGGAAGCCAAGCGCTGTCTCCGCTGTGACCTGGAAAGCTAGAGTGGGAGGTTTAAGATGAAATCGATAACAAGGCAGAAGCCCTTCGAGGAAATAAAGGAGCAGCTTGCCGGCCTGGATAGAGTCTTTATCATCGGCTGCGGCACCTGCACCACCATGACCAAGACCGGCGGGGTTGACCAGGTTCTGGAGATGAAGGGCCAGCTCCAGGAGATAGACAAACTGGTCACCGGCTGGACAGTTATCCCCATCGCCTGCGACGAAATGAGCGAAGTGGCCATTGAGGAAAACAAACGCGCCATTCAGAATTCGACCTGTATCTTAGTAATGAGCTGCGCCCTCGGTGTGCACAAGGTGAGCACCTATATTGACCGCCCGGTTATTCCGGCTCTGGATACGCTCTTTATCGGTGTTGAGGATAGCCCGGGCTATTTTCGCGAGGTCTGCGCCCAGTGCGGGCAGTGTGTCATTGGCGAAACCGCCGGCATCTGCCCCATCACCGCCTGCCACAAAGGGCTGGTCAACGGCCCCTGCGGCGGCACCAATAACGGCAAGTGTGAGGTGGACAAAGAGAAGGACTGTGCCTGGACGCTTATCTACGAGCGACTCAAGGCCCAGAACCGCCTTGATTTAATGCGAAAGTATCAGCCTCCCCACAACTTCCAGGCATCGCCCCGGCCGAGGACAGCCAGAATCTCATAGAAGGAGGTCAGCAAAATGGTGTCAAGCTTTAAAGAAAAGCTCAACTCGGGCAAGTTTGTCATTACCAGCGAGGTGGCACCTCCCAAGGGGACCAACCTGGAAAAAACACTGCACCATATTGACCTTCTCAAAGATAAGGTGGATGCGATTAACGTTACCGACCATCAGAGCTCGGTAATGCGCTTCCCCTCCATCGGCGGCTGCCTGGCGATTAAGGAAAGGGGTGGCGAGCCTATCCTGCAGATGACCTGCCGCGACCGCAACCGCCTGGCCCTCCAGGCCGAGCTCTTGTTTGCCTATTCCCGGGGTATAAACAACGTTCTCTGCCTCACCGGCGACGCTGTTCCCGTCGGCGACCACAAAGAGGCTAAGGGAGTCTTCGACCTCGATTCCCTGCAGCTGCTGAAGACGATTCGGATAATGGAATCGGGGCAGGATTTGGGGGGCAATAACCTCGATGGGGCGGTGGAGTTCTGCGCCGGCGCCACCGTCACCCCGGAGGCTAATCCAATTGAGCCCCAGCTCATCAAATTCGAGAAGAAGGTGGAGGCGGGCGCCGAATTCTTCCAGACCCAGGGAATCTACGACCTGGATAACTTTGCCAAATTCATGAAGCACGCCCGTCAGTTTCCGGTTAAGATACTGGCCGGTATAATCCTGCTCTCTTCAGCCAGAATGGCCAAGTTTATGACGGAAAATGTCCCGGGTATATTTGTCCCCCAAGAAATGATTGGCGAACTGGCGGCAGTACCCAAAGAGGAGATGCTGAGCAAGGGTATTGAAATCGCCGGGCGCATGATTAAAGCCTTGAAAAAGGACTCCGTTTGCGATGGCGTGCACATTATGGCCATTGGCAAAGAGGAGGTCGTCCCCGATATCCTGGCCGCCGCCGGCCTGTAGGGCGTTAAACTACTCTCTGGGGATTGGTGTAGATCTTCATTCCCCTATCCCTGACAAAGCCGATAATGGTCAGCCCGCACTCCTGTCCAATCTCGATTCCCAGCCTGGTTACCGCCGTCTTGGTGGCCACAACGGGAATCCTGGCCCGGCAGACCTTGGAAACCATGTCGGAGACCATCCTGCCGGTTGAGGTGGCGAAGGTATGGCTGAGGTCAAACTTATTAATCAGGGCGTAGCCAATCACCTTGTCCAGTGCGCTGTGCCGTCCGATGTCTTCGGTTATGCAGACTGGTTCCGCCCCCCGCCTAAACAGTCCGGCGGAGTGTACGCCTCCGGTCTCGGCGTATATTTTAGATTTCAGGATGGCGTTGACCCCCTTGAATATATCTTCTCGGCTGACGCTGAAATCAGAGCCTATCTCCGCAGGCCCTTTTGCCTTACCCTTTTTCTTGAGCAGGCTCACCTCAGCGGTATCCCCTCTCAGTGTTATCGATTCTATGTCGGCAGCGCTTTCGATAACTCCCCACCCGAACAGGTGCCCGACTACAAACTCCTTCTCCATCATGGGCGTTATCATGGCGGTGGTAAAATGCTTTCCGTTTACAATAATTGATAAACCCAGCTCGGTGACTACCCTTTCCCTAGCCTTGCTGACTTCGGCATCCAACCTGGTGTATTCAACCCACTCCAGGCTTCTATCTTTGGACATTTTTATGTGCCTCCGGCTCTCTCTAAGTATAACGGCTTTAAGGCTGGTTGGCTAGCTTCGGGGATTTGACTGGGCAGCGGGTATTGACTAGACAATATCAAAATGAGATAATATTGATATAGCGTGAAAATAACGCTATAAAGAAAATGAGACATACTAAAGTTAGTCCTAGAGCCGCCATGCTCACCCTCTATGGGGACTATGTGCTCCACAGGGGGGGTGAGATTGGAATTGGTAGTCTGGTCAGGCTGCTGAGCAATTTTGGCCTGTCGGAACAGGCTATCAGGTCAGCCGTTTCCCGGATGTGCCGTTCCGGTCTGCTCAAGGCAAAGCGGGCCAACCGCAAAAGCTTCTACTCCCTGACCAGCGAGGGGCATAGCCTGCTCACCGAGGGGGCGCTGCGCATCTTCCAGCGCAAGCAGTCCCACTGGGAAGGCAACTGGAACATTGTCACCTACTCCATACCGGAACCACTGCGCCAGGCCAGGGACAGATTGCGCCTTGAGCTGGGCTGGCTGGGCTACGGGCCGCTGGGCGAGGCCACCTGGATTTCACCCCACGACCTGACTCAAGAGGTGAAGAAGCTGTTGCGGAAACTCGATATTGAGCAATATGTTAACGTCTTCCGCGCCCAGCACCAGGGCAACACTGAACCAAAGAAGATTGTCTCCCGCTGCTGGGACCTGGGCAAGATACACCAGGAGTACGCCGATTTCCTGACTGCCTATCGCCCCAAGCTGGAAGGGCACCGGAAACGGTTAGAGGCCGGGGAAACCATTGAACCCAGCGAGTGTTTTGTCGCCCGTTTCAACCTTATCCATGAATACCGCAAGCTGCCCTTCTTTGACCCCGACCTGCCGCTGGAGCTCCTCCCCGAGAACTGGTTACGGCCCCAGGCGGCGGCTCTATTTAATGAATATCACGGCTTACTCACCGAGAAAGCCAATGAATACTTCGACTCGGTTTCCGAGAACTACCGAAGCGCCAGGAGGCTTAAAGAGAAGGGCGCCAAGGCGCTGACGAAAGTAAACTAGAGTTCACTATTGTTATGGGAAGCGTTATTTAAAGGCTAACTAAGCTGGGGGAGTAAAAATGAGGTATGCAGAAACAGGGGTTAATCTAGAAATTGACCTGTCCCGGGGAAGCATTGAGAAGGAAGGAACCGACTCAAGATTAACCGAGCTTCACCTGGGTGGGCTGGGGACTAACGCCAGGATACTATGGGATAGGGTCCCCCCTGAGGTTGACCCCTTTTCCCCGGATAATCTGTTAATATTCAGCGCCGGTCTTCTAGCCGGCACACCGGCTCCTGGCGCCAACCGCACCATTGTTTCCACCTTTTCCCCACAGACGCTGTTAATGGCCTATTCCATAATGGGCGGCTTTTGGGCACCGGAGCTGAAATTTGCCGGTTATGACAAAGTAATCGTTCGCGGCAAGTCCCCCAATCTGGTCTACCTGTGGATAAACAATGACAAAGTGGAAATACGCGATGCCTCTCACCTGCAGGGTAAGGGCTGCCTGGAAACCGAAGAGCTTATTAAACAGGAGTTGAATGAGCCCAAAGCCCAGGTGGCAACGATTGGCCTGGCTGGTGAAAACAGGGTCTTTTATGCCTCCATCGAGCAGGGGCGGTCCAGCGCCAGCCGGGGCGGCATCGGCGCCGTCATGGGCGACAAAGGGCTAAAGGCGATAGCCGTCCGCGGGAAAAAGGACGTTATCGTGGCCAAACCGGCTGAATTTTTCGAGCTCTGCAGCGAGGTGCTGAAATACATACAGTACCGAGCCGATAATCCAATCAAGGGGGTACCGCCCATCTTAGCCGGGCTCGGCTCACCCCAGGAGATGTCACTACATGATGAGCAGTGGCACACGGCCAGTTTCGCCTGGGGCCATGCCCGCCAAAGGCGAAAGGATTTCTGGAACGAGGAAATCGAAAAGGAATGGAAAGGGGTTCAGGACAAAGCGGTGGAACGGCTCATAAGCTGTTATAACTGTCCCATGAAGTGCGGGGGCATAATTCACCACCCCAAACTGGAAAGATACATGATGAAGTGCTACTCGAAGCTTACCTATACCATGGCGGCTATGTCAGACCTGGATTTCGGCTTTAAAATCGCCGGTCTGGCTCAGGAGTACGGAGTGGACGGCTACACCACGCCGCAGGTTATGGCCTTCGCCGTCGAGCTTTACGAAGCCGGCATCCTGACCGATAAGGACCTGCCCGGATTTCCCGCCGATAACGAGGAGAGGTTCTTCTACTTACTAGAAAAGCTTGTGCGGCGGGAAGGTATCGGCGACGTTCTGGCCGAGGGTGTTTACTGGGCGGCCCGAAAGATTGGCAAGGGGGCCGAGGAATACGACCATAATACCATCAAGAAACACGAGCAGATACCCATCAAGCTGGGGACGATGAACCCTATTTACTATCTCATGTGGTCCACCGGCGAGAAAATCAATATTACCCAGATTGAGGGGCAGATACCCCAGGCGCCTTTCCCCACTAAAGAGGAGAGGGAGGAATTCGTCAAGGACTGGATTCAGATTCCCAAGGAAGAGTTTAAGGACTTTGTCCTGAACTGGGGAGAACCAGGCACCTCATTTCCCAATTACCCGACGGCTGAAGCCGCCTGTGAGCTGGTTGAGTGGCAGGAGACGATGCACTACATTGACGACGCCACCGGGATATGCGCCGGCCTGTCATCATTTCCCATCAAGCCTCCCTACCACATACATAATTTACCGAGGGTAATCTCAGCCGCCACCGGGCTGGATATCGATGAAGCTAAACTATGGCAGATAGCCAGGAGGAACCGGACTTTAATCAGAGCCATTAATATCAGAAGGGGCATGAGGCGAAAGGACGAGCGTCCTCCCGAGGACCATTGGAAGAGGAGATTCCCTGACATTGAAGCTAAACTGCTTGACGAGTACTACAAATACAGGGGATGGAATAATAACGGCATTCCTACCAAAGAGACTTTAGATGAACTCGGCCTGGATTACGTCAGCCAGGACTTTGAGCAGAGAGGGGTTTATAAGGAAAAGGTCAAGCTAGCGGCTAGCGCCGCCCCGAAAGAGGCGAGTCAGCCGAAAGCCAAAGCCAAGAGCGCTGCCAAAAAGGCAAAAACCCAGCCAAAACCCAGAGCTAAGAAGGGTTCTAAAAAATGAAAAAAGTCAAGCTAATCAAGATAGACGTCGATAAGTGCAACGGCTGCCGGGCCTGCGAGGCAATCTGCTCCGCCTTTCACGCCGAGCCCAAGTACAGCAGCACTAATCCGGAGAGGTCACGGATTCGGGTGCTTTGGGACCCACGGAGAGATATCTATATTCCGGTACTGGCTGGTGAGTATACTGAAGCCGAATGTAACGGCCGGGACCTGTATACTATTGACGGAAAACAGTACGACGAGTGTGCCTTCTGCCGGGCTTCCTGTCCTTCCCGAGACCTTTTCAAAGACCCCGATTCCGACCTCCCGCTAAAGTGCGATATGTGCGAAGAAGAACCGCCGCTGGAGGAGCCGCTGTGTGTCCAGTGGTGCCTATCTGACGCCCTGACCTACGAGGAACGGGAGGAGGAAGGGGAAGAAGAGGAGAGGCCGGATGAGATGGAGATAGGCCTGGAATCGTTAATCAAAAAACACGGCGCCAAGGCGGTAATGGATACCGTTAACCGATTAACCAAGGAATAAAAGAAAGGGATAAAAGATAGTGGAGACCGTAGCCCCCTTCAAAGAGGCCATAGATGCCATAAAAGAGGCCGGCGGCGAAGCCTTCAAGCTTTGCTACCAGTGCGGGCTGTGTGATACCGTTTGCCCCTGGAACCGGGTTAGAGACTTCAGTATGCGCCACATTGTCCGACAGGCCGCCTTCGGTCTGCCCGAGATAGAGGGCGAGGATATCTGGCGCTGCACTACCTGCGGGGCCTGCCCCCAAGCCTGCCCCCGGGGAGTGGGCACGATAGACGTCAGCGTTTCCTTTCGCCGCATTGCCTCGGAGGCCGGGATTTCCCCACCCCCCATCCACACCACCAGTGTCAATCTTGGCGCCGAGGGCAACCCTCTGGGCGAACCACGCGACCAGAGAGGGGACTGGGCCAAAGAGCTCTCGGTAAAACCCTTCACCGAGGGGATGGAAATCCTGTATTTCCCCGGCTGCTACCCCAGCTATGACTCAAGACTAAAAAAGGTGGCTGCGGCCACGGCCAATATCCTTAACCAGGCGGGGGTGGATTTCGGCATACTGGGTGCCAAGGAGAATTGCTGCGGAGAAAGCATCCGCAAGGCGGGCGATGAGGAGCTATTCAAACGATTAGCCAAGGAAAACATCAAAGCCTTTATTGATAATGGCGTCAAGAAAATCCTGGTCTCTTCGCCTCACTGCTACCACACCTTCAGCAACGAGTATACCGAATTTAGGGCCAACTTTGAGGTGGTCCATATCTCCCAGTTTCTATTAGAGCTTATCAATGAGGGCAGACTAAAGCTCAGCAAGGAGTATAAGAAGAAAATAACCTACCATGACCCCTGTTACCTGGGCCGGCATAACGGCATCTATGACGAACCCCGAGAGGTCCTAAAGAAGGTGCCCGGCCTAGAGCTGGTTGAGATGCCCGATTCGCGGGAAAACAGTCTCTGTTGCGGAGGGGGTGGGGGCCGAATCTGGATGGAAACCCCCAAGGGGGAAAGGTTCGCCGACCTCAGATTAGAACAGGCCACCGGGGTCAGGGCTGAGGTGCTGGTCACCTCCTGCCCCTATTGCATCATCAATTTTGAGGACAGCCGCCTAGCCCTAGAGGACAGCGAGGTCATCGAGGTTAAAGATATCACTGAAATTATCCAGGAGGCGATTGGGGAACCCAAGAAGGCTGATAAGGACGGAGAATAGTGGCTAAAGAACCAGTTGAAGGACAGCTTAATAACCCCGAAGAAAATATCGGCGATGTTATGGTCGTCGGTGGCGGTATCAGCGGCATTCAAGCCTCACTCGACCTGGCCGAGATGGGCTTTAAGGTCTACCTGGTCGATAGCTCGCCGGCTATCGGCGGCAAGATGGCCCAGCTCGATAAGACCTTCCCCACCAATGACTGCTCCCTGTGCATTGAATCCCCCAAGTTTATTGAATGTGACCGGCATCCCAATATAGAGATCCTGACCTATACCGATGTTGACAAGGTGGAAGGGGAAGCCGGAGACTTCAGGGTAACCCTGACCCGGAAGCCCCGATACATCATTGAAGACGAATGCCGGGGTTGCACCACCTGCACCGAGTACTGCCCGGTCAAGGTCCCCGATAAATATAATCAAAACCTGTCTCTTACCAAGTGCAGCCATATATACTTCTCTCAATCGGTGCCGCTGGTCACCTATATTGACCCCGAAAGCTGCCTTTTCCTTAAGGACGAGAAGTGCAACATCTGCGTCGGAGTCTGTAAGAATGACGCCATAGACCTTCATCAAAAGCCCGAGAAGCTGGAAATAGAGGTCGGGGCCATAATTATGGCTCCGGGCTATGAGGCGTTTGACGCCAGGCTGAGGAACGACTACGGCTACGGCAAGATGCCCAATGTGGTCAGCGGCCTCGACTTCGAACGGATACTATGCTCCACCGGCCCCTACGAAGGCGAGATAAGGCGCCCCTCTGACGGCAAGCACCCCAAGAAGATAGCCTGGATTCAGTGCGTCGGCTCGCGGCAGGTTATCCCCGGCGGCAACAGCTATTGCTCGGCCGTATGCTGCACCTATACCCAGAAGCAGGTGATTCTAACCAAAGACCATGACACCGAGGCAGAATGTACCATATTCCATAACGACATTCGCTCGTTCGGCAAGGACTTCGAGCGATTCTATCAGAGGACGGAGAAGCTTCCCGGCATTCGCTTTATCAGAAGCTACGTATCAATAGGCAAAGAGCTGCCCAACAAGAACGTAACCATAAAATACTCCACCACCGATGACGGGGTAAAAGAAGAGGAATTCGACATGGTGGTGTTATCCGTGGGCTTGAACCCCCCTCATGATGTTGAGAAATTGGCGGAAAAGTTCGGCATCGAGCTTAATGAACACCTATTCTGTAAGGTCAATCCGAATAACCCTATCGAGACCACACGCCAGGGAATCTTTGTCAGCGGCGCCTTCCGCGGGCCTATAGATATCCCCGAGTCGGTTATGACCGCCAGCGGGGCGGACGCCCTCTGCAGTCAACTGCTAGCCTACCGGCGGGGGAAGCTGGCCAAAGAGAGGGAATACCCGCCGGAAAGGGACGTCTCGGCTGAGGAGCCTAGGGTGGGGGTCTTTGTCTGCCACTGCGGAGCCAACATCGGCCGGGTGGTGGACGTTCCTTCAGTGGTTGAGTATGCTTTGACCCTACCTAATGTCGTCCACGCTCAGGAAGACCTCTTTACCTGTTCTACCGATGCCGCCGAGAAGATAACCGAGGCCATCAAAGAAAAGGGGCTCAATCGCGTCGTTGTCGCCGCCTGTACCCCCCGGACGCACGAGCCATTATTCCGGGATACGCTGCGCGAGGGAGGCATCAACCCCTACTACTTTGAGTTCGCCAACATCAGGGAGCACTGCTCCTGGGTCCATTCCCGGGAAAAGGAAGCCGCCACCAGAAAGGCCAAGGATATCGTCCGCATGTCGGTGGCCCGAGCTCTCCTGCTGCAGCCTTTAAAGGAATTCGAGCTGCCCGTGGACAAGAGGGGGCTGATAGTGGGGGGTGGTATAGCCGGCATGATCAGCTCCCTGAGCCTGGCTGAGCAGGGCTTTGAGGTCTACCTGGTGGAAAAGGATAAAGAATTGGGGGGCATTGCCCGTAGAATCCATTACACCCTGGAAGGGATGGATGTTCAGGCCTATCTGAGTGACATTATAGGCAAGGTCTACCGGCATCCCCTAGTTCATGTAATGACCGACGCCACCATTACCGAGGCCAGCGGTTATGTGGGCAACTTCGTCACCAAGGTGAAGTCGGGAGAAAGGGTCAGGGAGATAAAACACGGCATAACCATCATTGCCACCGGTGCCGAAGAGTATAAGCCCACCGAATACCTTTACGGCCAAGATGAGCGGGTATTTACCCTGCTCGATCTGGAGGAGAAAATCGCCAAAGGCGAAGCCAGCGTGACCGACGCCCAGAGCCTGGTGATGATTCAGTGCGTCGGCTGCCGAAATGAAGACCGAAACTACTGCAGCCGGGTGTGCTGCAACAACGCCATAACCTGTGCCCTGAAATTGAAAGAGAAAAAGCCCGATATGGATATCTACATTCTCTATCGGGACATCAGGAGCTACGGCTTTGCCGAGGACTACTACCGGGAGGCGGCAAACAAAGAGGTGAAGTTCATCCGCTACGAGCCGGAGGATAAGCCCCAGGTGGAAGCCGTCGAAGAGGGCGGCAAGAGTATACTGAGGGTCACCGTGACCGACCCCATTCTGGGCAAGAAGATAGCCCTAGACGCCGACGCCCTGGCTCTGGCCGCCGCCGTTATTCCCCCGGAGACCAATAATGAAATAGCCAAGCAGTTCAAGGTGTCTTTGAGCCCGGACGGTTTCTTCCAGGAAGCCCACGTCAAACTGCGGCCGGTTGACTTTGCCGCCGACGGCGTTTTTCTCTGCGGCATAGCTCACTATCCCAAGCATATAACGGAATCGATTGCCCAGGCCTACGGAGCCGCTGGCCGAGCAGCCACCGTTCTCTCCAAGGATTCGGTAACCGCCTCCGGGGCTATCTGCGAGGTGAATGAGAGCCAGTGCGTCGGCTGCGGTCAGTGTCAGGCAGCTTGCAAATACGGTGCTATCGAGATGAACGATACCCCAGAGGGCAAAAAGGCTAAGGTTATCCCCGTCCTCTGTAAAGGTTGCGGCCTCTGTGCTACCAAGTGTCCCACCGAGGCTATTTCGTCGAAACACTTTACCGACGAGCAGATCCTTACCGAGGTCGATGCCGCCTTTCCCGCCCTTGTCGAGGTGCACTGAAGAAGGCGACTCTTTAGGAGCGAGCTTTAAAAATGGCTTCAAACTACGATTTCGAACCGAAGATTCTAGGCTTCCTGTGTAACTGGTGTTGCTACGCCGGGGCGGACTTGGCTGGTGTTTCCCGGTATCAATACCCCCCTAACATGAGGGTAATAAGGATGATGTGCTCCGGCAGAATCGACCCGAAATTCATTTTCCGCGCCTTCGCCAACGGAATTGACGGGGTCTTTATCGGCGGTTGCTGGCTGGGTGAATGCCATTACGCCTCGGAAGGTAATTACGACGCCCTGGAGATAACCAAGCGGAGTAAAAAGGTATTGGAGCAGATGGGCCTGAGCCCGGACAGGTTGCGCATTGAATGGGTTTCGGCTTCGGAGGGAATCCGTTTCGCCGAACTGGTTACCGAATTCACCAAGAAACTAAAGGAGCTGGGACCTCTGGGGGTAGGTGAAGGTAAAGACCCGGAGGAGTTAAAAAAAGACCTCGAAGCCGCCGAAAAATACGCCCTTAAGAAGCTGGTCTCATACTATATTGACCCGGAGAAGTGTCAGGGCTGTATGATTTGCCTACGGAAGTGCCCGGAAGAAGCGATAACCGGCGGCAAGAATCAGATACATGTTATCGACCAGGAGAAGTGCATAGCCTGTGGCCTCTGCTTTCAGAATTGTCCTCCCCGCTTCGGCGCGGTACAAAAGCTTATAGCCGAGCCAGTGCCTCCTCCCATCCCCGAGGAGGCCAGAACCATAGCCAGAAAGGGTGAAAAAGAATAAAGGAAAGCCTTAATCTATTCGGGGTCCCCAGAGGTCTTACGGCTTTTGGGGGCTTATTATTTTGTCAGCTGAGCAGGCCAAAGAAGTAGAAGCTCACCGTACTGACAATCAGCGCCAGCCCGAAGCCGATGGCCAGTTGAGTCGGGCTGTGCCGCCGCAGCCAGTATAAAGCCCAGCCGACAAGGAGAATGGCCGCCATTACCGGCAAAAAGGCCCACCCCCAGATAAGCACGGCCGCCATGGTAAGGATGGTAACCGCCGCCAGGTGATAGCTGGCCCTATGGAACATGTTCACCAGAGCCAGCGCCAGACTGGTGGCTAAGAGAGCAACCAGGGTAGCCACCAGAGGCGACGGGGCATCAAGAAATGCCAGCAGCAGGATGCAGGGCAAGGCACAAAAAATACCTAAAAAGCAAATCGCCCCCGGGTGCTCTCTGAAGAAGACCACGGGGTTCTGCAGCCGTTTGACGCCGGAGGCTCTGGGGCTCTTAAGGTAAACATAGGCGAGCGGCAGGGCAACGAGGAAGAAAAGGATGATTAGCGCCCGGCCCCAAAACGCCCGCAGTCCGCTTGACTCGGTATAAGCTATCAATAACAGCACCACCACCGGTAGTACCAAGGGATGCATTACGGTAGATATCAGCCTGGCTATGGTGGCAGAGCGGGCCACTTAACCTCCTATGTTTTTTGCTTCCTCAACGAAGACCCAAGCCCCACGCCGGCTCTAGAGCCTTAGGAAAGGGGAGCAGCTGCCGTGCCATCTGAAACAGGAGCCGGCTGTGCCAGTCGAAGGCGAGAGTCTGGGTCGTGGCCACAAGCTCCGCTATTCCCCTCTTATCAGCAATGCGGAACAGCCAGTCTATATGGCGGTCGCTTAAGCTAGCAAACAAGCTCCGTGCCCAATAGCCAACCTTCAGCTCTCGGTTCAAGCTGGCCCGCCATCGCTTTTGATAGGCGGCAAGGGCAGCGGCCGAGAAATCACCCGCCCCAAACGCCTGATGCAGCACCTCACTGGCGATGTCAGCACAGAGCAGCCCGTAATAGATACCGCCGCCGCTGGTGGGCTTCACCTGGCCAGCCGCCTCACCGACTACCAGAACCCGGTTGGTGCAGGTTTTAGTCAACGGCTTCAAGGGGATAAGCCCGTAGCTAAGCGGGGCCCGGCGGGAAGCTATTTTGCCCTGACGAGACAGGCTATAGAGTAAATCTTTAAGACGAAAACCAGCCTGATGCCGGGTGAGCAAACCGGCCAGACCCTTGCCGTCTTTAGTCGGCACCAGCCAAGCGAAAGCGCCCGGGGCCAGCTTATGGTCAAGATAAATCTCCACCTCATCAACCCCGTTTATAGCCACCTCCGCCTGAGCACCAAGGGTGAATTGCCTTATCTCGCCCAGGCCCAGACTTGCCGGCAACCTTGAACCAAAGCCCGTGGCGATAATGGCGGCTTCGGCTTTAAGGACTCTTCCCTGACGCTGACCATTCACTCTCACCTCAACGGCATCAGAGTTGGGCATGATGTCGGTGGCCATAGCCCCGAAAAGATAGTGGGCGCCGGCTGCCTCGGCCTGTTGGGCCAGGCTCATATTAAGGCGGGGACGGTCGATAACAGCCGCCACGGGGGCTTCCCGATATAGCCTCAGGCATCTCCCTGAAGATGAGCGAAAGCTAGCCGAGCTGACCTGTCGCAGGACGAGGCTCTCATCAAGGTCAAAGTCGCTCAGGCATTCCTGACTGACGATGCCGGTACAGCAGACATTATCATCGGGCCGAACATTCTTCTCCACAACCACGACGCTATGGCCAAGGCGGCTTAAACTCCGGGCGATATAGCTCCCGCAGGGTCCGGCGCCGATAACTACAACGTCGTACAAAACTCCCCTTCCCGGCATACCGTGTTAGTTCTCTTTTCCCAAGATGAATTCCAATCTGTCATTAGCCTATGCCTATAAGGGTAACCCCGGCCAGGATGAGGACAGCGCCGATAGCCATTTTAAGTGTAAACTGCTCTCCCAGAACGAAATAGGCCAGAATGTAAACGGCAATCAAGGACGTCTGCAGGTAGTAGGAGGACTGGGCCAGTCCCTGAAATTTCAAAATTGCGTAGCGCAAAAATATCGAGCTGAAGCCGAGCACCAGGGCTATTAGGAACCATTTATTGGTCACCAGCGACCAGATGTAGGACAGCGACAGCTCCATAGCCCCCCGCTCTCTAAAAGCCAGCCCCAGGCTGACTGTTCCCACCGCCGCCAGCACGGCAAACGAGGCGTTAATCACAACCTCAAACATTTCGTCTCCCCAATAAAACCTTCCTATCAGCGCCGGAAAAAGTCGGCGATCCTGTAACGGTTGAGGTAAATCAGGTAACCTATGACGCAGATAGCCGCGGTACCCAGGGCAATAAAGCCTATAGTCTTCGCCGTCCAGAAAGGTGGGAGTATCTCGTAATATGGCTGCATCTGTGGTAACATGTCACCTCCTCGCTACCCTCATCTGGCATTGTAGATGGTAATCGACGAGTTTGTATATACTATAGTATACCCATTATTCTCCAAAAACCAAGTCTGCCTTTCCACCCCGTTGAGCACGGCGAAATAAGCGACGCCGTATTCCTCAATCAACCCCTCCGCCTCGAAAATCTGGGGCGCCCCCTCGGCATGATAGCGGTAGGGGATAAAGAACTCGGCTACTATGTAGTTATTTTCGGGCTCAAATGTGGCCTTGAAGCCGGCTTGCCCGTAGAGCGGGTCGGCCAGGTAATAGTCCAGCTGGGCATAATTCCGGGGAATGATTCGGGCATTGACGTCATCGTCAACCAGGATAAGCTCGGATTCACTGAAGACGATTTCCCTAAGGTTATTATTATGCTCGGGACGCCAGCCGTATATCGTCATACTAACCAGAGTTACATCCTGCTCCCGCGGCTGGGCAGAGAAGATGATACGAACGCCCCCTTCCTCGATTTCGACAGTCCGGCTGACTATTACGTTTTGAGTGAGATAGTCAACCGACAGGGGCGATTTGCATTCTGACAGCTCAGGGCGGGCTGACTCCAGGTAGAACCGGCCACCCTTTATTGATCTTACCTGGAGGAACTCGTCCGAGAAGTAGATTATATCATGGTAATAACCGCGCTCCCAGAGTCCGATAATCGGGTTATGGTTCTGTAACGGGTACTGGTCCCTGATTCTAAAGGAGGGGTGGTTAATCTCATAGTTAGCGTTGAGCAGGCTGTCGGCAGCTATGGAGCGCTCGATTTCGCCCTCCATGAACAGGTAGGCGGGGTGAAAGGATTCGAGGGCGCGCCGTTCCCCCAGCCCGATAATAGGCTTGGATAGATAGTGCTCGGCGACAAAGACATCATCTTCATCGGTATTAGCCTCGACCCAATCTATCATTTCACAGATGTCACGGTCACACTCTACCGTGCTAATCTCCGCACCTGAGCAGCGGGTTAAGCGGTTCATCTCCCAGCTGGTCCTAACCCCGATATAGCCGCTGACGCTTAAGAGCGCCACCACCACGATAATGATAGCCAGCGATTTGAGTCGGGCCGAGGGCTTAATCTCATGAACCAGGTAAGCCACCCCGATAATGAAGGCGGGCAGGCTAAAGATTAAGAACCTCGCCTGGTCAAGTACTATCCTGATTAAGGGCAAACCATAGGTGAGGACAGCGGAGGATACGATTAGCGAAACGAGCATAAACGAGTAAGTGGGATTTTTTTTGTAGATTCGGTAACAAGCATAAGCGGCACAGAGACTGAGGGCGATGGCAATCGATATGTCTTTAAAAACCCAGAGAAACCTGTCGTAGTCCATAGCCAGCACAAAAAGCGCGCTGGGGTTAAATACGACGAATTGCGGAGAGACGATGGTCCGGTACAAACCAAAGGTTACCAAAGCGGCTAAACTGACCAACGCCAGCTCCTTAGCGCGCTGCTTCGTGGCCAGGCAAAGCACCGTCCATAAGAGCATGGTAGCCAGAAAAATTATGCTGGTCAGGTGATGCGAAAACATGAGGACGATGCTCATCGAAATAGCGATAATGCCCCACTTTCGGTTTCTCAACTCCATAAACTTGATAACGGTAAAGAGGGTAAGGAATAGAATGGAGAACCCAAAAAGATTGGGGTACATACCGTACCCCCACATCTCGTAGAATATAGGGGTGAGGGCCATAAATGCCGCCGCCACCAGGCCTACGGAAGTGCCGAACATCTTTCTCACCAGGACAAATAAAGAGGCGGGCAGGATAGCCAGTACCAGCGCGCCGAATAGTTTTAGCCCGAGCAGGTCGCCGAATAGCTTGGCGAACAGCCCCAGGGACACCAGCGACAGCGGTGGGTATTGCCATAACCCCTCATCCCACATCGGGTAGCCCACGCCAGAAACCAGGGCTTTGGCATGCATCAACCAGTGAAAGGGGTCAGAGCCGGGCGGCAGGCAATAGAGGCTGTTTAGGCGCATTATCCAGAGGAAGTTGGCCAGGCAGATGGCAGCCAGAATGCTATAGACGAGTGGCTTTTTCAGTGAGCATGCTCCTGTAGAGATTCTCGTGCTGCAGGGCGATATTGTCCCAATCCAGGGGTTCGACGAACTTCAGTCCCTCTCGCTGAACCCTTGCGTAAAGCTCAGGGGAGTGATTGTATCTCAGAATAGCCTCGGCCAGCTGTCCCGCCTCCGGCCTTACCAGCAGCCCGTTCTTGGCGTCCTCGATAACGCTGATGACACCCGAGCCATCGACAAACGAAGCCACGGTAGGCGTCTGGCTGGCCATCGCCTCAAGCAGGGTTATGCCCTGCCCTTCGCGGATGCTCGGCAGCACATAAAGCCAGGCAGAGCTGAGAATCCTCGCCTTCTCTTCTTCCGATACCGTCCCGCAAAAAGTGATACCCGGGACACCCCGGCTTAATTTTTCCAGCCTGGACCTCTGGGGCCCCTCCCCGGCGATTTGCAGCGTCGCCTCGGGAATAGATTGCTTTACCTTCTTGAAGGCATCGATAAGAAGATTGACCTTCTTATGCTCGTTCAACCTGCCCAGATAGACAATCTTATAAGGGATTTTAGGGCGAGATGCCCTTCTATAGAGGCCGAGCTCAACACCATTACTGATGACGCTGATTTTTTCGGGGCGAACGTGGTAGCAGTCTATGAGCCGCTGCTTGGTGGTCTCGCTCACGGCGATAATGTGATTGCCCACCCTGGTGGTCAATCGCTCCAGAAAGATACCGGCACGACAGGTGAGCTTACTCTTAACATAGTCAAACCAGAGCTCCTTCCAGACCTCGTGGAAGGTGATGGAAACCGGCACTCGTTTAATCTTGGAGAGCAATTGGGCGGCAAAGGCGGGGAAAAGGGGGGAATGGTTCACCTCGTAGATATCGTAGCGCCCGTTCCTGGCTATTTTCAGAGAGGAACCGATGGTTAACCTCAAAGTATCGGAAACTACCCGGAATTCTCCCCCGTCCTTCAATAACCCCTTGGGCGTGGCGATTCGATAGACATGCAGGCCGTCTATCTCCTCTTCGCTCTTGAAAGTCGGGGAGAGCCGGGCGGTATAGACATCAATTTCATGACCCGCCTTAGCCAGCCGCTTAAATACCTGGTGATACCGGTAGGAACTGCCACCGATAAAGGGCAGGTAGGTCTCTTGTAAAATCCCGATTCTCAATTTCACGCTACCGAATTAAGCTAGCCTATTCCCTTAACTTACTATGGTTTGCCCATTGTTGTAATCTCCGGTAACATTTGTCGTTTCCCCGGCGGTAATGGTGACCACGGTTGGAGGCGGTGTCAGGTATCCATCCATATCCTCGAAGGATACGGTGTACTCCCCCTCCTCCAGGTCCACCCAGAACCCCCAATCGTTCATCGGCTCGCCATTGACGAATATTGTCGCCTGAAGATTTGGGGACGTTTCTACCTTCAGGTTCCCCAGCAGTATGAAGTGGATTACCACCGCGGTAGTGCCTCCGGGCTCGACCGTTATCGGGTCGGTTATGGCTTGAATAACCGGGTCCTCCCCGGGATAGGTTACCTCAACCTCTATCGGCGTCTTATAGCCGACGGCATCACTGATGGAGAGGCTATAGTCCCCGGGGAGCAAATCCACCCAGAACCCCCAGTTGTTGGAGGGTGGAGCACCGTCCAGCGAGATAATAGTGGATACCATCGGGTCAGTCATGACCCACAAATTGCCTAGCTGGACAAAGTGTACTATGACCTCGGTAGTGGTATCAGGGAGGATCTCTATTGGCTCACTCAATGGCTGAATTGTAGGGCCACCACCTGGGTAATAGGTTACCTCGATTTCCTCCGGGACAAGATAGCCGGGGGTATCGGTGAAGGAGAGAAAGTACTCTCCCGGAAGCATTTTTACCCAATCAAGCCCCCAGGTATTTCGGGGTACGCCGTTAGCCGATATTGTGGCCGGCACGGCCGGTGATGTCTCCACTCTGAGCAGCCCCCGCGGAAAGATGCCGGTGGTGAACTGCTGCTCACCACAGTAGTCGCCCTCGGCATTATAGTTATCCCAGGTCTTCACCTTCCAGTAATATGTCTGGCTCTCGCTAAGGTCAGCGCCGTCGTAGGAGACCTCGCTGTCGCTGCCGCTCACCTTGCCGCTGTCCCACATATCCCCGTTGTCGGCGGTCAGGTTCTCCGAGCTGGAAGCCACCAGAATCTGGTAGGCTCCCTGCGTGTCGCTGCCGTCGGGGTCGGAGAAAGTCCAGCTAAACTCAGGGGTGAGGTCGGTGACATCGCTGGGATTGGTCTCCCCCTCACATAATGGTGAATCGGGGGCGTTGGGCGGATTGTTATCTGATGCCCCATGCTCATCAACACCCATATCCACCACCTCCACCAGGTCGCCGTCGCCATCCAGAACGCGCGGGTCGCCCTCGAAGTCAGTGCTGGGTATGGACGGCGCTTCATTATTGCCGGCGTCAATGCAGGGGGAGCCTGTTTGCAGGTGGAAGTCGCCACCACCGACAAACAGCGGGTCAGCGTCAATATTGCCCGTTCCCGTATATCCAAACTGGACATCGCAGTAGGTGACCGTCGGCGTTGAAGTGCCCTCATCATACATCTCCTGGGGGTTGTCGCCCCAGAGTATGCAGTTGGTCAACGTCGGCGAGGAGTTGTAGTTGTACATCCCACCGCTGCTTCCCGCGGCCATGTTATCGTAGAAGGTGCAGTTGGTCAACGTCGGCGAAGATTCATAGTTGAACATCCCCCCGCCTTCAACACCCGTGTTATCAAAGAAGACGCAGTTGGTCACCACGGGCGAGGAGCTCTCGTTGTACATCCCACCGCCGCTGTCAGCCGAGTTGCAAGTGAAGATGCAGTTGGTAACCGTCGGCGAGGAGTCATAGTTGTACATACCCCCACCCCAGGTTGTGTGACCATTGGTGATGGTAAAGCCACTAAGCACGGTCGCTGGACCTACATCATCAGCAGTTACCACCGCGCCACTGCCGTCGCCGTCAATGGTGGTAACATCAGCTCCCTCCCCCAGCACCTCCACCCCGTCAATTAAGGTGATATTCTCGGTGTAGTATCCCTCAGCCACGTGCACCGTGCTTCCGGAGACGGCGTCAATGCCGTCCTGGATGGTGGCGAAGTGGTCGTAGCCCCAGCCAGGCGTGGAATCGTTGAAGTTATCATCCACCCAGACCTCGGTGGGTGGTGGGGGCTCATCCAACCGAATGACGCTCACCGCGTAGTGCTGCCTGCCGTCATAGCTTCCGCCCCAGGTCATCGTATGGTCGCTGTAGTCCCAGGTATCGTGGATATAGACGAGATTGCTGTCGCTGTCATAGCCGTAACCGACCATGGAGTGCCCCTCAACCTGAATAATCACCGGCCGGCCGGCGTCAATCTCCGCCATAAAGGCTTCA